>ERZ650918.59-NODE-59-length-121778-cov-7.685409_pt1 | contig 121778 bp, 114 predicted proteins | sample MGYA00514758_ERZ650918 | MGnify/ENA metagenome assembly ERZ650918 | reverse complement strand
AACCCTATCATAAGAAAAAACGAAATAACTAAAATAGATAACATGATTACATCAATCATAAATTTCCTCCTCACTATTAAATTCACAATATCTTTATCCTTAGGACAAAAGTATTCTAATACTTTCAGAATTAAAATAGGTTTAAAAAAAAGAGTTTAAAATTAAAATTAAATTAAAACTACATATCCACATTGCAAAATAAGCTGACATTAATCATGAGTATTGGTATAATTACAATATAAATTTAAATACTCGCTCAACGCTTATACTACAAACTATACTTTTGTAGCAAGCACAGTAAGTGTGTACCCCTAGATGGATCAGCAACTACAAGATTCGTTTGAAAAGGATCTAGTTTTCTTTCACTGCATTCAACCGACGCAAAAAAAGTTTTTAAATCAATACACATATAAACTTTTTTCATTTATATCACTCCTCGTGTATATATAATAATCAATCATTTATCGCATATTCAAAATAGATTTGGGAATTTATTCTTTATTCTTTTGCAAATAAACAAATTATTTATTACAGTAATAGTGGTGATATATATGATACTTAAAGAACTTTTATCTCAATACGAAATTGAAAACAATCTAAGTCATAAAGAAATGGCTCAACTATTAAACGTTTCCACTTCAACTTATTATCGCTGGCTGAGCGGTGAAAGTACCAAATTAAAGAAGATAACTATAAATAAGCTTTCTGAAATTTTTGACTGTGATATAGAAGGTGTATTAGAAGAAACAAACAGATTAAAACCTATTTTAGGAAAAGTCAAAGCTGGCTTTGATTTATGGGCAGATCAAGATGTTGAAGGCTATCTTGAAGTTGGAAAAGGAGATGCTGAACGTGGAGATTATTTTTTACGTGTTGTTGGTGATTCTATGGTAGGATCACATATTTATGAAGATGATCTTGTATTTGTTCAACAATGCAATAAAGTCAACCCTGGCGATATTGCCGTTGTAATGATTGATGAAGAAGTAACAATAAAAACAATATTCTTATATTGGCTGCAAGCAATTTAAAATACGAAGACAGATACTTTGATCAAGAAGAAATTGAAAGACGAAATATACAGATAATAGGAAAAGTATTATTTGTAAGAAAAGATTTTGTATAATAGAAAAGTCATTCAAAAATACTTTCATACTAAAAAGGAGATGATCGGCAATATAAACCGTATCATCTCTTTTAATTTATTATAATTTTAATCCAGCTTGGTAACCATCTTGAATGGCAGTTAATGCATTTCCAGCTTTTACAGCACTACCAATTACGTAAACTTCATTACAGTTTTCTTTTGCTACGTTTTCTAATGGATTATAAGCTTTGTATCCAAATGCTAAAACAACTGTTGAGGCTGGAATAGTGATTTCGTCACCATCAGCATTTTTATATGAAACAGCATTTTCATTAATTTTACTTACTGTTGCATTTGTAACAATTTTAATTTGTTGTTGGTGTAATCTTTCCATAGTTGGAATCATGTTAGTTACTACCATATCAGTTAAAATAGCTGGTTTCATTTCTAAAATAGTGACATCATGATTTGTTTGTGCAATGAATTCAGCAGTTTCTCCACCTACTTCTCCACCACCACAAACAACAACTGGTCCTTAGTTGACATCTATTTTACCATAAAGAACATCTTCAGCAGTTACAACGTTTTCTGAATTGATTCCTTCAATTGGTGGCGTTAATGGTACTGAACCAGTTGCTACAACAATCGTATCTGGTCTAGCTTCTTCAGATACTTCTTTACCCATTTTAAATGTGACACCTAATACTTCACATTGTTTTCTATAAGCAGAAATTACAGTAGATAGTTCTCCTTTTCCCATTGGATAAGCAGCACTTCTAAATACTTCACCAAAATGTGTATCTTTATCATAAACCGTTACATTATGACCTCTTTGAGCTGCAGTACGAGCTGCCATCAATCCACCTGGACCAGCACCAATAATCATAACATTTTTTGTATTATCAGCTTTTAATAAATCATGTTCAAATTCTCTTGTACATCTAGGATTTACTAAACAAGTGAAGTTGCCCTTCATCGCTTCTCCAAAACATCCTTGTAAACAGCATACATAATGATTGATTCCTTCCAATTTGCCTTCTTTTGCTTTTTTAGGGAAATTCTGCAAAAAAGATACATTTTACACATATAATTGGAATAAAAAAGATGAACGTTTACAAATCTGCAAAATTACGACAAAATTTATGTCTTTAGATAGATTAAATACTCATAGAATTGTATAATAGTACTAGGGAATAGATTCATGATGAAAACAAGGAAAAAAACCATGGAATAGAATACAAAGATAAAAGTTAGCGTTGAAGAATTGAATGAATTATCAATTGTTGATGGTAATGATGGAAATCCAGAACCCAGATGTTCTATTTCTAACATTATCATTACGACTGTTTTAGTATCATTAGTGTCTATTTCATATTTTACTACTAGTCCAGAGCAGTGCTAGTTAATTGGACGTATTCCCGCGTCTATTCGAATCGCTGCTCCAAGTTCGTATAGATGAGTAGAGAGGATTTATGTGTATGGTAGAAAAGTTTTATGATAATAGAAATTTTAAAATACTTAAAATAAACAAAAAAACAGAAAATATTAGTATGTTGATCATTGTGTTATGTACATTGCTACTATTGGTATTTTTTTTAAAGATTAAAAGATTTTATATTAATGATATAGGCTTGTTTTTTTCTGCATTTGGAGCCGTGCTTATTTCTGTTTTCCCTTTTAGTATTGTACATGAATATATTCATTTGCTATCATATCCGAAAAAAAGTAGAAAAAAAATAATATTCAAAATGAAGAACTTACAACCGATAATATCTGTTGAAAGTGATGCGAAGATGAGTAAGTGTAGAACTCTAATAATGTTAATATCTCCGACGCTTGTCTTGGCAATTATTCCTATTTTTTTATCATTCATTATAAAAAAATTGATTCTTATGACTTTTCTTATTTTTTTTGGCTTTTCAAGCTTAGCAATGTCGGTAAGTGATATATATTTTTTTATTGTTATATTGTTAAAAATGAGAAATAACGAACTTTTTTATCAAGAAGATAATAAGATTTATATTTTAAATAAATGAAGTTTTTTAGGGGCTGTAAAGAAACCTAATCCAAAAGATTAGGTTTCTTTACAGCCCCTTCATACATTCATTATAGCTTTTATCATCCATTTTATTTGCCCCAAACAGCCGCTGCATTCGACCTTACAAGCAGTTCTTCCACAGGCAGACCAATCGGACAAATATCATGACAAGATAACGACTTCCCGCATCCCTCAAAATATTTCTTCTTATATTCAGCAGAAATCTCATTCAAATGAGTGCTTTCCTGTTCTTCATTCAGAATCCGAAATGCGTTGACTGCAGCAACAGCGCCTGCGAAAGTCCCATTTGCAGAGAAGTTAGGACACACTTCAAGGCAGCAGCCACACATCAGACAGCGTGCCGACTGGTATCTCGGTTCATGTGTCCACGGATTCATATAAGCTTCACTTTCAAGCCAAAGGTTCAGTTTTTTCAAATTTTCAAACAGATTTGACCGGTCAACGATCAAATCTCTTACAAGCGGAAATTTGCTTAAAGGTTCCAAGGTGATTGTAGAACCTTTTAACGTATGTAGAAATGTAGAGCATGCCAGCCTCGGACGTTCGTTAATCAGCATGGCGCAAGCCCCACATTTTCGCACCATACAGCTACATTCCCAGCTGATGGGAGTAACTATATTCCCTGAATTATCTTTCAAAGGGGTTCTACTGTTCAATTCCTTTAGAACATTGGCAACAGAGCTGTTTTTGCTTCCGTCAAACTCAAATTCCTGCCAATAACTGTCTGATTTCTGACTCTCCTGCCGCCTGATTCTTATTTTATATACCAAGTGAATCACCGCCTTTCTGGAACAGGTACAAAGGAAATCTGTATCTGCTTTCCATCAAATCTGGCTACCGTTGTTTTAAGGTAATCATCGTCATTGCTCTTCGGATAATCCTCCCGCCAGTGTGCACCACGGCTTTCTTTTCTTGCAAGAGCACTCTTTAGAACTGCCATGCCAAGCAATGGAAGATTTCCTGTCAGCGCTTGTACCGTTTGAATCCCATTTAACAACGTATTCTCATTTCTGACAACGCCCATAGTCTCCTGCATCACTTTGTTTAATTGCTTTATTTCTGAAATTTGAGACGCTGGTGGAAAATCTATCTGTGTCGCACAAGATAGATCTACTACATCTGCCTGTTCGCATGCTGATTTTGCCGCAACACGTCCTCCGTATAACGCTCCTAACAGAGAATTTCCACCAAGACGGTTGGCACCATGATATTGGGCACAGCATTCTCCGGCAGCGTAAAGATTCTGAATCGGCGTTCTGTGCTGCTCATCCACCAGAATGCCTCCCATAAAATAGTGAATTCCCGGTAAAACAGACACCGGTTCCTTTCGTATATCTTTATGCAGATAGGTCATACAATCGTCTGCCAGACCAGATAGCTTATTTGAAATAATCTCCTCCGATATTTCCGTCATGTCAAGAAATACCTCTGATTCATGGCTGACCTTCCATATCTCTCTGGCGGTAATATCTCGTGGCATCAGATTTCCAAGCTCCGGGTATTTTTCCTCCATGAAATACCATTGTTTTCCATCTTTCATGGCAAACAACCTGCCACCTTCCCCTCTGGCCGCCTCGCTGATGAGCATGCGTTTTCCACCACATTTCACAGTTGTCGGATGATACTGGATCATCTCGCCATTTGCCAGAGGAACACCAAGCCGGAACAATTCTGCGGTGACTTCTCCTGTATTGCTCAGCGAACCCGTTGTATTTCCAAACAATCCGTGCATACCACCGGTGGCAACAATAACCGCATCCCCCGGTAATTCCACAGTCTCCTGACTGTATTCATCCCTGATTACGCAGCCACAACAAATATTGCCACACAGACGAAGTGTTAGGAAAGAATGATGGCTGAACCGTTCTACCATACCAGATGCTTCTTTCCTGCGAACAGCGTCTATCATAGCTGTCATGATCTGCTTCCCGGTATCGCTCTGTGCAAAAGCAGTCCGTTTCTTTTTCTGCCCGCCAAAATTCCGCAGATCCACATCATCATAGCCACTCATGTTAAATTTAACTCCAAGTTTTAGCAGCCAGTGCACCAGCTCCGGTGCTGCCTGTGTCATTCCCCAAACTGCATTTGGATCTGCCAGACCACATGCTGCCTTTATTGTATCTGTAAAATGTTCTTCGGGACTGTCGTTTTCATCTTTTGTATTCAAAGCTGCGTTGATACCGCCCTCCGCCATAACAGACTGTGCCCGCTCTGACGGAAGGGAGGAAACCAGTTTTACATTGCATCCATTTTCCGCTGCCTGCAAAGCCGCTGAAAGTCCTGCCAGTCCAGCACCTATAATAATAATTGTCTTACTCATAGATATTGCCACCCAATATAATATAAAATAACCGCTCCCGCTATAAAAAGAAGAAGCACCGAAAGGATCAAATAAATATCACTCCTTCGTTCTTTATAACTGATGATTCCCAGTGATACGAGCAATGGGCGGATATTGATAAAAATATGAACAAAGATTGCCGCTACGAACAAAAGCTGAGTTACCATCTTTACAGTTGTAAAAGGGAACAAAATATATGTCCCATTCTGCACCTTTCCAAACAAGCCAATATGGAATAACAGCAGAATCAGTATTGCCATCCCACTGGCTCGTCTCGCCCAAAATATGACGTTTTGTTTCAGATACATTTTTCCTGATTGCTTCGCTGTCTGTAAACTCTGAACTGTCAGGATGACACCAATCACCGTATGCACAACAAGAATACCAACACCAATCCATGCAAGAAGTTTCCCTGCACTACTTCCAACTCCGTTCAGCATAAAGCTGCCCATGATTCCATGAATCATAAAAATGAGAAGCATTAAAACAGACAAAATCGTATTCCATTTTCTCATAAATTCCCGCTCACCTCATTTCTTCGCTGTCCATGATCATATAGTCCATCTGTGTTAGCGTTGTAACGTCAATAAAATCATCCGATGCCAGGAATACATCATACTTTCCACTTACCACTCTTGATAGCATCATTGTGTTACTGTACTCTTTCAGATCTACGGAAAAACCGGCCTGTTTCAACCTGTCACAGAGTTTCTTAGCATAACTGACAAGCGGATAATCCGTCTCAGATACATATAACCGAAAACTAATGTCCGTTTTCATGAGATCTGTTTCATTTGTTTCCGAATCGTCCAGTGCCAATTCTTTTAATTTATTCCGGGTGTTCTCGTTGTCGAGACCATCTGACATCATATTAATACCGAGAACATAAGAGCCTTCCAACTGTGCGGAGGCTTGAGCCGCCTTTTTTGACTTCGGTGTTGCTCCTGTGACTGCATCAATCATAGAAGGCGGTGAATGTAATATGACACCAAAACCTACAAGAAAAACAATCGTAACAACTAACAGAATCAGTTTTCGTTTCACATTCCCACCTCATTTCCTATTTTTTCAAAATTCTCATTGCGTTCAAAACAGCAATTATGGTAACGCCTACATCACCAAATACAGCTTCCCACATTCCCGCAATACCAAGAGCGCCAAGAATCAGGAACACACTCTTAATCCCAAGAGCAATCACTATATTCTGCATGACAATCTGTTTTGTCGCTTTTGCTACTTCAATCGCGTCCACCAGCTTAGACGGTTCATCTGTCATCAGAACTACATCTGCTGCTTCAATGGCCGCATCCGAACCAAGCCCACCCATTGCAATACCAACATCTGCACGGGCAAGGACAGGAGCGTCATTGATACCATCACCAACAAAAGCCAATTTGCTTCCCGGTCTCTTTTTACTATCTAAAAGCTCAACCTTTTCCACTTTTTGGTCAGGAAGCAGCTGTGCATAATATTCATCCAACTGCAATTCTTCTGCAACAGACTTCCCAATTTTTTCATCATCACCGGTAAGCATGACTGTTTTTTCCACGCCGATATGTTTCAGGTCAGAAATTGCTTTTTTACTGTCCGGCTTCACTTCATCTGTTATCAAAATACATCCTGCATATTGACCATCTACAGCCAAATAAACTTTTGTACCTGCTTTTTCACAGGTTGTGTACTCTATACATTCTGTATCCATAAGTTTCGTATTGCCAGCAAAAACTTTCTTTTCCCCTGCCATTACACTGATTCCATATCCTGAAATTTCCTTATAATCAGAAATCACTGACTGATCCATTTCTTTTCCATAAGCAGCAAGAATGGATTTTGCAATAGGATGGTTAGAAAAACTCTCTGCCTCTGCCGCATACTCCAGAACCTGTTCTTTTGAAAATCCATTTGCAGGCAAAATATCCGTCACATTGAAAACACCTTTTGTAAGTGTTCCGGTTTTATCGAACACAATAACGCTGACATTATTAAGTGCCTCTAAATAATTGCTTCCTTTTACAAGAACACCTCGTTTAGATGCTGCACCAATGCCGCCGAAGAAAGTCAGCGGGATTGAAATAACCAATGCACATGGACAAGATATCACAAGGAAAACGAATCCTCTGCGAATCCACTCTGTCCAGCCTCCGCCAAGAATGATCGGTGGCAGAATCGCCAGAAAAGCTGCTAAGATTACAACCACAGGTGTATAATAACGTGCAAATGTAGTAATAAAATTTTCTGTTGGTGCTTTTCGGCTTGACGCATTTTCCACAAGATCAATAATCTTTGAAGCCGTAGATTCACCAAATGCTTTTGTTGTCTTAATCATTAAGACACCCGTCTGATTCATACAACCGGAAAGTGCTTCGTCTCCTTTATGAACACTTCTCGGAACTGATTCTCCTGTTAAGGCCCTTGTATCCAGCATAGAATCTCCATCCAATACCACACCGTCTAATGGAATTTTTTCACCAGGCTTTACAATAATAATCTCACCAATGGAGACATTTTCTGGAGATATGGTAATCAATTCCCCATTTCTTCTTACTGTAGCAGAATCTGGACGTATATCCATTAAGTCTGATATAGATTTTCTGGAACGCTTAACAGCCAATGACTGAAAAAATTCACCTACCTGATAGAATAGCATGACAGCAACTGCTTCTGGATATTCACCAATGACAAAAGCCCCAATCGTAGAAACACTCATCAAAAAATGTTCATCAAATACACGCCCCTTTGAAATGTTCCTCACAGCCTGCCATACAACATCTCCACCAAGAATAACATAAGAAACAATGAGAAAAGCTAACTCGATAGGCAGTGGCACTTTCGCAAAAACAGTCAATGCCATACCAATGGCATAGATTGCTGCACCAGTCGCTAAACGAACTGTCAACTTCTTATCCTCATTGTTATAGGATTCATTGGCCTCCTGCTTTTTTTCCGGTATATAAGATTCCTGTACAATTTCAGAAACTTCCACATCTGGCTCATGGCTATGAACAATCGTTTCAATCTGACTGGCTATCGTATCTGCGGCTGTCTGAGCAACATTGATTGTAAGCGTCTGCTTCATCAGATTTACCACTGAGGATTGCACTCCATCCAACTCTCCGACTTCTTTTTCAATTTTTGCGGAACAATTTGGACAGTCCAACCCTTTTAATAGAAATATGCGTTTCATGATAATCTCCTTATAATTTGTTTAATTGTTCAATTACTCAACTATAATGTTAAAAAATATTATTTCTGCCAAAGATGCTCAAATCCCTTGTCAATAATCTCTTTCACATGATCATCTGCCAGCGAGTAGTAAACTATCTGTGCTTCTTTACGGAATTTTACCAGATTCGCAAGGCGTAATGCCTTTAACTGATGCGAAATTGCAGATTTTGTTACCCCCAGTAGCACTGCAAGATCACATACACACATCTCACTCTGTTCTAGAGCGTGTAAGATTTGTACTCTAGTTCCATCTCCAAATAGCTTAAACAAAGAAGCCAACTGGATATAATCATCTTTTGGCTGCATCTTGGATTTCACATCATTCACAATATCCTCATGAATTACATCGCAATTACAAATATAAGACGTTTTTGGCATATATTCACCTCCAAATAATAATAGTTGAACAATTACTCAACTATTATTATACTTATTTTTAAATTCATGTCAATAAGCTGATGTTAGTTCCCCATAAATTTTACAATTAAAACCAGCTCTTTATTCTTTTCTTAATCTTTTTTTCCCAGTATACCGTTTTGGCTTTCTTGTCACACTTCCTGTAAATTCCGATTTGTTAAATTCATATATACATTATGCCATAAAAATAACGGCATTGTATATCAATATACAATGCCGGTATCTTTATAATATATAGTGGAGATGAGGGGAATTGAACCCCTGTCCGAAAATCCGTCGGTCAGGACTTCTCCCATTACAGTTTATCTTTTAACATTCCCTCGTTATAACGCCGACAAACAGGCTTTATACCTCAGTAGCTTCATAAAATCTTTCCTCTACTCAAAGCTTTGTAGAAAAAGTGCCTCACCGAGTCGACACCAAACACCTAGTAGGTGAGAAGACTAGGGTTGATGAGCAGCAACTTAGGCTGCTAACGCAAAATTATTTTTGTCGTTTATTTTTAAAAGTTTTGGGTTTTTAAAGAATTACCCATTTCTAATGGCTATCCCGACTTTCAAAATCCCCGTCGAAACCATTGCATCCCCATAAGTGTTGCTATATTATTATAATATATTACAGCCAAAAGTCAACTGAAAATTTATTACAAATATAGCAACATATTATCATTTATCTATTTTATTTACCAAAAAGTTTCTTCTTCTTAGGAGCATCTCCCTTAAATTCGTGAAGAAGTTCTTTCTGTTTTTCTGTTAAGCTCTTTGGAACTGTAACCTTAATAGTTACATATTCGTTACCTCTAACATTGGCATTTCTTACATTGTAAGAGCCCTTTCCTCTCAAGGTAACCATATCGTTTGGCTGAGTACCTGCCTTAACAGTATATTTTTCATCGCCGTCAATAGTTGGAATTACAATTTCTGCACCCAAAGCGGCATCAATCATACTGATTTCAACAGTTACATAAATATCATCGCCATCACGAGTAAATATATTACTTGGCATTACGCTAATAAGTCCGTATAAGTCGCCATTTCCGCCACCATTTTTACCCGGACCGCCAAAGCCTCTCTTTCTAAGGCTTTGACCATGTGCAATACCCTTTGGAATATCAAATGTAATTTCCTTATTCTGTCTAGTGTAACCATTACCCTTACACTTAGGACACTTCTCTTTTATAATTGTGCCTTCGCCATGACAATGTGAACAAGTTCTCTGTGTCTGCATTCTACCAAAAGGAGTTTGCTGTACAACAGTTTCCATACCACTACCATGACAGTAAGAACAAGTTTCAGGAGAAGTACCAGCCTTTGCACCTGTACCATGACAATCTGAACAAGTTTCATAAACAGGTACAGTAACTGACTTCTGACAGCCCTTCATAGATTCTTCAAATGTAATAGTAATATTTACTCTTGAATCTGCACCCTGCTGTGGAGCATTGTTTCTGCGTCTTCTTGATGAACCACCGCCGAATATATCGCTAAAGCCACCACCAAATATATCTCCGAAAATGTCGCCCATATCAGAGAAATTACCTGTGAAGCCGCCACTAAATCCGCCGCCGCCCATACCGCCATTTTCAAAGGCACTGTGGCCGTATTGGTCATAAGCGGCACGCTTTTGGTCATCACTAAGAACTTCATAAGCCTCATTGACTTCCTTAAACTTTTCTTCAGCCTCTTTATCCCCAGGGTTTGCGTCTGGATGATATTTTTTGGCCATTTTTCTATAAGCCTTTTTTATTGTACTAGCATCTGCACCCTTTTGTATTCCAAGGACTTCATAATAATCTCTTTTAGATGCCATTATTACACCAACTTTCCCTTTTTATTAACCAAGCATTATCCTATGAAAATGCGACCTGACAGATAAGCTGTCGGATTTATCACTTTTGTTATATTACAGCAAAGGGAGCCAATGCTGCCACCGGCTCCTTTGCTATTATTATATTGCAAGGATTAAAAACTATCCTTTAATTAGTTATCAATTACATCATCTGCACCAGGATTTGCTCCACCCTGAGCACCTGCCTGCTGCTGAGCCTGCTGTGCCTGCTGATACATCTGAGTTGAGAATTCCTGAACAGTCTTGTTTAAATCTTCACAAGCGTTCTTTAATGTTGTAACATCAGTTTCGCTCATTGTTTCAGCCTGTAAACCTTCGTTTACCTTTTCAAGATTTTCTACCTGAGCATTAATCTTAGCCTTGTCAGCTTCGTTAATCTTATCGCCTAATTCGTCAATAAGCTTCTTAGTCTGGAAGATAAGGCTATCTGCTTCATTCTTAACATCTACAGCTTCCTTACGCTTCTTATCCTGTTCAGCATACTGTTCAGCTTCCTTAACAGCCTTATCAATTTCTTCATCACTTAAATTAGTGCTTGAAGTAATCTTGATATTCTGTTCCTTACCAGTACCTAAGTCCTTAGCAGTTACAGTTGTAATACCGTTTGCATCAATATCAAATGTAACTTCAATCTGAGGGATACCTCTTGGAGCTGGAGCAATACCATCAAGGCGGAAACGACCTAAGCTCTTGTTATCTCTTGCAAGAGGTCTTTCACCCTGAACTACATTAATATCAACAGCTGTCTGGTTATCTTCATAAGTAGAGAATACCTGCTTCTTGTTTGTTGGAATAGTAGTGTTTCTAGGAATTAATGGAGTAGCTACACCACCAGCAGTTTCAATACCTAATGTTAAAGGTGTTACATCAAGAAGAAGAATATCGCCAGCACCTTCATCACCAGCTAACTTACCACCCTGAATAGATGCACCGATTGCAACACATTCATCTGGGTTGATACCCTTAAATGGTTCTTTACCCATAATCTTCTGTACTTCGTCCTGAACAGCTGGAATTCTTGTAGAACCACCAACAAGGAGAACCTTATCAATCTCACTTGCGTCAAGGTCTGCGTCCTTTAAAGCATTCTGAACAGGTACAATAGTTGCATCAACTAAGTCGTGAGTTAATTCATCAAACTTAGCTCTTGTAAGTGTAACATCAAGGTGCTTTGGACCTGTAGCATCAGCTGTGATGTAAGGAAGGTTGATGTTAGTTGTAGTAGAAGAAGATAATTCCTTCTTAGCCTTTTCAGCTGCTTCCTTAATTCTCTGCATAGCCATCTTATCAGCACTTAAATCAATACCGTTAGCAGTCTTAAATTCTGCTACAAGATAGTCCATAACTCTCTGGTCGAAATCATCGCCACCTAAGTGGTTGTTACCGCTTGTTGCAAGAACTTCGATTACGCCATCACCGATATCAATGATAGATACATCAAATGTACCACCACCTAAGTCATAAACCATAATCTTCTGTTCTTTTTCGTTATCAAGACCATAAGCAAGGGCAGCAGCTGTAGGTTCGTTGATAATTCTCTTTACATCAAGACCTGCAATCTTACCTGCATCCTTTGTAGCCTGTCTCTGAGCATCACTAAAGTAAGCTGGAACTGTGATAACAGCTTCCTTAACTTCTTCGCCAATATAGCTTTCAGCATCTTTCTTTAACTTCTGAAGAATCATAGCTGAAATTTCCTGTGGAGAGAAACCCTTACCATCATAGTTGAACTTGTAATTTTCGCCCATATGACGCTTAATAGAAATTACTGTACCATCAACATTTGTAACTGCCTGTCTTTTAGCAGTTTCACCAACTAATCTTTCGCCACTCTTTGTAAATGCTACAACTGAAGGAGTTGTTCTAGCACCTTCTGAATTAGCAATAACAGTAGGCTGGCCACCTTCCATTACAGCTACACAAGAGTTTGTAGTACCTAAGTCAATACCAATAATCTTACTCATAAACCATATCTCCTTTTTTAAATTCTTTCAAAATATACGACTTTTTTATATGTCAACTGGGTTAGTTTGCCACTTTAACCATACTTGGTCTGATGACCTTGTCCCCAAGTGTATAACCTTTTTGGAAAACTTCAACAACAACATTTTCGTCACAACTTTCGTCATCAATGTGCATTACTGCTGAATGAACATTAGGGTCAAAAGGTTCACCCTTTGAAGGAATTTCCTTAACACCTAAGTTTTCTAATATTTCCATAAACTGCTTTAATATCATTTCAACACCCTTGTACATTGGGTCTTCCTTATCATCAGCAGCTTCAACAGCTCTTTCAAAGTTATCAATAACTGGAAGTAACTTTTCAACAGTATCTCTGACACCGTTTGAATACATTGCTGTCTTTTCTGAATTACTACGCTTTCTGAAGTTTTCAAATTCAGCAAGCTGACGGATATACTTATCTAAGTTGTCCTTTGCCTGCTTCTGAGCTTCTTCAAGCTTTTCTTCCATTGTAGACTCTTTGTTTTCTTCAACAGTTTCAACAGTTTCTTCAGTAGTGTTTTCTTCTTTCACTTCTGTGTTTTCAACTGTTTCCTCTGTCTGCTCCTGCATCTTTTCCTTATCCATCATAACCTCCGTCATCTTCCTCCAACAAACCATTACTCATAAAATTGTCAAGTGTTTTAACTATTTCATTAAGTACAGATACTGTCTGACTATAATTCATTCTTGTTGGACCAACAATACCAATCCTGCCTATTGAGTTGTTACCGAATTTATAATTAGCTCTTATAACACTACAATCCTTTAATTCTTCAATAGAGTTTTCATTACCTATAAGAATTTGTACCTTGTCAGCCGGATTATCTTCATTACCCAAAAGAGAAACAAGCATTTCCTTTTCTTCAAAGGTCTGGAAGATGTTCTTTATTTTATCTAAGTCATTAAATTCAGGGAAACCTAACATATTTCTTACACCACTTGTATATAAGTGAACATCTCTGTTATGTCTTAAATCTGAAATAACAACTTTTAAAACCTTAGCTATTGTTTCCTGATATTCAGGAAATACATCAAATACAGCAGCGGCAAATTCTCTACTTATTTCCTCTAAAGAAACATTACTTATTAAAGAATTAATAGATTTAGAAATCTGAGCCAATGTATTTGTATCTGGCATAGTCTTTATTTTTATAACACTATTTTTAACTGTGTTATCACTTGTTACAATAACGGCAACTATTGACCTTTCATCTACCGGCACAAGCTGTATATGCTTTACCTTTACCTGATTGTCAACAGGTTCCGAAACAACAGCTGTATAATTTGTAAGCATTGAAATAGCCTTCGCTGTCTGTTGCATAAGATATTCAATCTTAGTAACATTGTAATTAATAGCTTTTGCTAAATACTCAGCCTGACTTCCACTAAGTCCTGAAGAACTCTGCATCATATTATCTACATACAGTCTGTAGCCTTTATCAGAAGGTATACGCCCTGCAGAAGTATGAGGCTGTTCAATAAGACCCATTTCTTCCAAGTCACTCATTTCATTCCTGACAGTGGCTGGGGAAATACCCAAATCATACTTTTTTGCTATCGTTCGTGAGCCAATTGGCTCTGCTGTTTCGATGTAATCAGTAATAATTGCTTCCAATATTTTAAGCTTTCTATCACTTAGAGCCATTTTACTCACCACATTTCTTTTTTGTTAGCACTCTATTAGTGTGAGTGCTAACCTTTGATAATAAGATACCACAATCGTTAAATATTGTCAATAGATTTTAGCAATATTTTTTAACAATTTTTATATAAATTCCTCATCAAAACTTGTTGATTTTTGAAAGTTCCTTTTTATAGATTAATACAGTTAAAACTCCTTATATTTACTGGTATTTTTTATGCTTAAAAAGCCTCCTAACAAATACCTACCTTAAATTTGACTTGTTAAATAAGCCATCTAATTTATCTTTTCGGTTCAATATAAAAAGTTCTCGGATTATTATTTCCGAGAACTTAATTTTTTATTTGTCCCATAGTATAAATGCACCTATTGCTATGACAATTATTGCAAAGAAAAATATATTTCCGCTTATAATTTTTCCTATTAGCAACCCTGCTCCAAAAGCAATAAGTCCTATGGCCAACATTTGATTTTTAAAAGATTTATTGCATCGCATATAAAACACCCCGTTTTATTCTATGCAAATGTAATCTTCTATTTGATATAACTTATCAATCCTGTGATAAAAAAACTATTAAAATGCCTTTTTTAACACTTATTGAAATATTATCTTCTGTTGCTACATTACTTATACCCAATGTTGAACCTATTGTCATAGTAGCGTCATTAAGGGCATATTCCAAATTTACAGTAGTTACACCCTCTGCAGTTGTAGTTAAAGGTATTAAAGATACTGTTTGTCCCCTATGGGTGTTAATCTCAATAGACTTATCCACAAGAGTTACGGTGTTATCCTCATTTATTAAAAAAGTTTTCACACCTTTTTCTAAAGATTTGCACATCAAATGCACATTTCCTATTGAATGGTCAAGTCGACTGCCTATGCCACCAAAAATATATATTTCATCAGCACCGTATTTTAAAACCAAATCCATACCTATTTCCATATCGGTCATATCTTTGTGAGTTGGAAACTTTATTTCTTCAACTCCCATATTTTTAAAATACATATAATTTTCATTAGTAGCAGAATCAAAATCTCCAACCATAATATCTGGTACAATATTATCTTTTCTACAATGGTCAATACCACCGTCACAGGCAATTACTTTGCAGTCCTTTGCATATTCCTTAAATTTACTTTTTTCTGAAAATTGTCCACTTCCAACAAGAACATATTTCATAAATATCAATCCTCGTATCTATCCATAATTTCCTTAAATTTCTTAATTTCACTAGGAATATCTTCTTTGCCATAAATAGCAGAACCAGCAACAATAATATTTGCACCAGCCTCAAGTGGTCTGTGAAGATTGTCAGCATTAACGCCACCGTCAATTTCAATATCAAAATTCATATTGTGTTCTTTTTTGTAATCAGCTAAACCCTTTACATTTTCAAGGGTGCTTTCAATAAATTTCTGACCACCAAAACCTGGTTCAACACTCATTACTAAAACCATATCTACATATGGAAGTAAGTCAATAATTTCTTTCCAATCAGTCTTAGGCTTAATAGTAATAGCTGGAGATTTTCCAAGCTGTCTGATTTTAATAAGTGTATCCTTACACTTGCGACAAGCCTCGTAGTGAATGTTGATAATATCAGCACCAGCATTTGCAAAAGCTTCAATATATCTTTCTGGGTCAATAATCATAAGGTGTACATCAAGAACTAAATCAGTTATTTTTCTAAGACTCTTTACAACTGGTACACCTATTGAAATATTAGGTACGAACACACCGTCCATAACATCAACATGTAAATAAGGTACATTGTTTTTTTCCATAACTTCTACAGCCTCTGCAAGGTGTGTAAAATCTGCTGAAAGTAAAGATGGTGAAAGTTTATTCATTTTTTATTATCTCCTTTGTTTAAGTTCTTCATATAATGACACAAAGCTGTCATATCGTTCTTTGTTTATATCTTTGCCTACTTGTTCCTTTACGGCACAATCAGGCTCTTGTAAATGTCTACAATCGTTAAAACGGCATTTATTTAGGTACGGTTTAAATTCTCTAAAATACTTTTCCAATTCTTCTGACTGAAGAAAGTCCAAACTAAGAGAAGTAAAACCTGGAGAGTCCACAATATATGTTTCCTCATCAGCTCTCAAAAGTTCTACCTGTCTTGTAGTGTGCTTTCCTCTTTCAATTTTACGGCTTATTTCTCCTGTCTGTCTGTTACTTTCTGGTATCAATCTATTTATAAGACTAGACTTACCTACACCAGAAGGACCTGCGAAAACGGATTCACAACCATGTATTTCTTCTTTCAACTGGTCTATACCAATATTTTTTTCAGCAGAAGTAAATACAACTTTGTAATAAGGCTCATAAATATTTGCAAAAGCATCTTTTTCTTCCTGTGAAACCAAATCACTTTTGTTTATACATATGATTACCTTTGGTATATTTTGAGTTTCTGCAAGAATAAGAAATCTGTCTAATAAATCCCTGTTAATATCTGGAGAAGTTGCTGCGAATGTAATAATAGCACAATCTATATTTGCCACTCTAGGTCTAAGAAGAATATTTTTTCTCTTTTCTATAGTGTCTAAAGCACCCTCACACTCATTTTCATCAAGAATAGTAAACTGAACATAATCTCCTACTGTAGGAGTTATTTTTGCCTTTCTGAATTTACCTCTTGCACTACATTTATAAATTTTTCCTTTTGCACTAACATAATAATTTCCGCCAACGCCTTTTATTATTCTACCTATATTCATATATACCTCTATTTTAAACGACTTTTAACTTTAATTTTATCACAAATAAAAGCAAGTGTAAAGACAACAAAAGAGATGCCGTTAAATTACAGCATCTCTTTTTTAAATTAATGATTTTCAGTTGAAATAACCTGATTATTTAAATAAACCTTATAAGTTGTATCAGAATTAATTTTATCATTTACACTAAATGGGAAGTCAGACACCTTATACTTGTCATTAAGTATAGTTCTTGTAGACCCATTTTTAGATTCTGCTACAACCTTTACAGAATAAACATCGCTACCATCAGTATTGTAACTGTTATTGTTAAAGTCCGGAGAAACTGAAACACTTACGCTTCTTGTTGTTGCCGCTGAACTTTGTACAGGCTTAACAGTTTCATTATTTTCTCTGACAGCCTGACCATGCTGTGGAGCAGTTGTCTTTTCTTCCTTTGGTTCACTACTTGGAAGTGAAATAACAGGAGTTAATGTTGTAACTTCGTCTTGTGCTTCAGAAACAGCCTTATTAGGACCTTGACTTACAGTAAGTGTAAGAACAGTATCCTTTGTTGTAAGAGAATTAGCATCAATACCCTGGTCCATAACCTGACCTTCTGGAACTGTATCGCTGTAACCGTCAATAAACTTACCAGTTAAACCTATTTCCTTTAAAAGTTCTTCTGCTTCTTCCTTAGTTTTTCCAAAAAAATCTGGAACTTTGACTTCTTCATCAACGCCACCACTGCTGACCTTAATTTTAATTTCTGACTTAGGTGCTACCTTTTCGCCCTCTTTTACATCCTGGTCAACTACAGTACCTGCAAGTTCGTCACTTGTAACATACTCAACATTAAGAACTAAATCATTAGACTCAGCAATTTCTTCTGCTTTAGATTTAATATAACCAACGAATTTAGGAACAGTTACTGAATTGCTACCACTACTTATATAGAGTGTAACCATTTCATCTTCTTTTATTCTTTCGCCCTTTTTAACACTTTGCTCAGCAACTACACCCTCATCAACATTTTCCTTATAAATTTCCTTTGTTTCAATAGTAATGTGCTTTCTAACAGCCAAAGCCTCTGCCTTTTCACTTGTCATACCAACAAAGTTCGGTACTTTTACAGTTCCTGCATAAAGGGTACTGTTTATCATTTTACTTCCCATTGTAATACCAAGAATAAGTACAATACCTGTTATAATTGCAGCAATTATAACTTTCTTTTCCTTTTTCTTATAATCGGCATCTTCTTGTGAAAGCTCCTGCTTTTTATTTTTGTTGGTATTATTATTTTTGTTGTTCTTACTGTTTTTACTCTTTTTATTGTTATTTTTATTATTTTCAGAATATTTTTGGCTATTTCTTATTGTATCTACATCATCTTTTGTCATAATAACTGTTTCGTCATTATAAACATCTTCTTTGTCCTTTTTAGACATATGAAGTTCTGCCAAAACATATTTTAAATCCTTTACAAGTTCAGCAATAGTCTGGTATCTGTTTTTAGGCTCTTTACAAGTAGCCTTTTTAATAACCGACACAAGATTATCTGATACATTAGGATTAATAGCCTTAATATCTGGTATTGGTTCTTTCAAATGTTTCATAGCAAGGGCTACTGCGGTTTCTCCTGTAAAAGGAAGTTGACCAGTAACCATTTCAAAAAGTACAATACCAAGAGAGTAAATATCACTTCTAGTGTCTACATTTTCGCCCTTTGCCTGTTCAGGAGAAAAATAATGAACAGAACCCATAAAATCAATAGGGCTTGTCTTTGAAGTTGTAGCCTTTGCAATACCAAAGTCTGTTACTTTTATTGTACCAATATTTCCACTCTTTGTAATAAGTATGTTTTCAGGCTTAATATCTCTGTGAACAATACCATTTTTATGGGCATGTTCCAAAGCTGCACCTATCTGAAGCCCAATTCCAACAGCCTCCTCATCAGTAAAAGGAGCTTTTGAAGATATAAGTTCCTTCAGCGTGAAACCGTCTATATATTCCATAACAATATAGTGAATGTTGCCGTCATTTCCTACATCATATACATTGACAATATTGTTGTTGGATAAACGAGCTGCTGCTCTTGCCTCTGTGCTAAATCTCTTTATAAATTCTTCATCATTTATATAATCTTCCTTTAAAACCTTAAAGGTAACTTCTCTGTCAAGTTTTTCGTCTATAGCTCTATAAACTATAGCCATACCACCGACACCAATTTGCTCTTGTATTCTATATCTATTATTTATTAGCATATTCTTTTCAAGCACCACAACAAATCACCTCCTATAAACCTATGATAATAACTGATATGTTATCAGCTCCACCGTTATCATTAGCCTCTGCTATTAAAGCATCAACCTTTTCTTCGTCACTAATATTCATATCTAAAATCTGCTTAATGCCACTTTTTGCAACCATATTAGAAAGTCCGTCACTACACATAAGTATACTATCGCCCTCTTTTATAGGAGTAATAATACCGTCAATATTAACAGAACAATCTGTTCCTACTGCTCTTGTAATAACATTTCTTCTGAAATCTGTTTCAGCTTCTTCTTCTGTCATTCTTCCAGCTCTTACCATTTCAGCTACTAATGAATGGTCATTTGTAATCTGATTAAGTTCGCCATCTCTATAAAGATATAACCTAGAATCTCCTACATGAGCAATATATGCAGAGTTATTATCTATACAGCAAGCAATAAATGTAGAACCCATATTTGAATATTCTTCATGTTCTTGACTTAATTTATGAACCAAGCCATTGGCATAGCTTACAGCACTAATCATAACATCAAGAACTTCTTCGCTTTCATTTTCAGGCTTTTTAACAAATTCTATAAACCCCTCTATTGCTGAGGCACTAGCAACATTTCCAGCTTTATGTCCTCCCATACCGTCAGCAACAACAAAAACATTTGGCAAGACACCTATAGCTTCATTAGAAACCAGAATTGAATCTTCATTTCTAGGTCTTAACATACCAACATTGCTTTTTCCTACGCCTACCATAACTACACCTCTTTGTTTTTGTATCTTTTTCTCAACTGCCCACAAGCGGCATTTATACTACTACCCAGTTTACGCCTTATTGTAGTTTCAATTCCACCACTTTGCAACACTTCAGCAAACTCTTTAATAGTTTTTTCAGAACTTCTTAAATAATCGTTTTCTTTTACATCATTTACTGGTATAAGATTTACATGGCACATTATACCCTTTAATCTGCTTGCAAGCTCTGCTGCATTATCTGTAGAATCATTTACACCATTTATAAGGGCATATTCAAAAGTAACACGCCTTTTAGTCTTGTTAGCGTAATCCTTAGCCGCCTTTATAACCTTATCAATAGAATAACTTCTGGCAACAGGCATTGTTCTCTGCCTTATTTCATCATTAGGTGCGTGAAGTGAAATAGCTAATGTAATTTGCAAATGCTTTTCAGCTAAATCATAAATCTTATCAACAAGTCCACAAGTTGATACTGTAATATGTCTGTGGCTTAATTCTGCACCATTTTTGTCATTTATAATTGCAAGAAAATCCATTACATTATCAAAATTATCAAGAGGTTCGCCACTACCCATTAATACAACATTTGAAACTCTTTCTCCTGTGTCCCTCTGTATCTCGTAAATCTGCTCCGCCATTTCCCCAGCTAAGAGATTTCTTTCCAACCCGTCTACAGTAGAGGCACAAAAAGTACAACCCATTCTACAACCTACCTGAGTTGAAATACATACAGCATTACCATAGGAATATCTCATCAATACAGACTCTATAACCATAGAATTTCCTACATCAAAAAGATATTTTACTGTATTGTCTTCGTGGGCAACAAGTTTTTCAACTATTTCAATATTCCTAAGCTCAAAATTTTCTTTTAATTTCTCTCTAAGGGCTTTTGAAATATTTGTCATACTGTCTATATCCCTTACCTGTCTTGAATGTAGCCAGCTAAAAATCTGTTTTGCTCTAAAAGACTTTTCGCCCATATTCTCTAATTCAATTTGTAATTGTTCTAAAGTCAATGACCTTAAATCTTTCTTATCCATTTTATTTTCTCCTAAATTTTGAAATAAAGAAACCATCTGTGCCATAATCACTAGGCAAAATTTCTATATAACCTTTTTTCGCTGTTTCATATTTAACTTTTTCCGGTAAAAGCTCTGAAAAATCCACAGGTTCAAAATCAAAGTTATCCACAAACCAACGCACATTTTCAATATTTTCCTTTTCTGAAACTGTACAAGTTGAATAAACCAAAATGCCGTCTTTTTTTACTTTCTTTGATGCTACAGCTAATATTTTTCTCTGTAAAGAAGCAAGTTCTTCTACATCAGCCATAGTTTTATTGTTTTTAATATCAGGCTTTTTTCTTACAAGACCAAGACCTGAACAAGGTGCATCAACAAGAACAAAATCTGCCTCTATATCTTCCTTATCCTCTGAGGCATCTCTTACCTGAACTTCTACATTAGTAAGTCCTAATCTGTCAGCACCCTCTTTTATAAGCTCTGCCTTATGTTCATAAATATCTCTTGATATAACCTTGCCAGTATTTTTCATAATTTCAGCAGTTGCAAAAGTTTTTCCACCTGGAGCAGAACAAACATCAATAACTACAGAATTTTCATCAGGATTTAATATCCTTGTAGCAAGCATAGAACTTTCGTCCATAATGTGAAAAAGTCCTTTTTTATAACTTTCCAATTCGCCAATATTACTTGTCTTTCTGACATAAAGACTGTTTGGCAAAAGTGTATCCATATCAATTTCAACACCTTCATCTTTCAAAGTATTGGCGAGTTCTTCCTTTGTATTTTTTAAAGTATTTACACAAAGACTAATTGACGGTGCTTTATTGTTGGCAATACATATTTTATTAACTGTTTCAAAATCATAAGATTTAAGCCAGTATTCAATTATCCATTCAGGACATGAATAATTAACACTAAGATATTTTACTGGTTCTTTTTCCTTATTTGGATATGAAATGTTATCAATATTTCTTGCAACATTTCTCAATATACCATTTACAAAACCACTTAACGATGCAAATTTATGTTTTTTAGCTAATTTAACAGCCTCATTACAAACAGCACTTTGAGGAATTTTATCCATAAAAATAAGCTGATATATACCCATTCTCATATTAGTGCGTATAAAAGGCTTCATTTTCTTTACAGGTGTTTTAGAAAACTGGTTTATAATATAATCAATACGAATTAAATTTCTTAAAGTCCCATTTACAATTTCTGTAACAAAAGCCTTTTGTATATTTGTCATTTCCGGATGAGCATTAAGAGCTTTTCTTAAAGCTATATTGTTGTAGCCACCGTCTTTAAAAATGTCCATTAAAATATAGAGAGCAATTTCTCTTTCGTTCATAATTTTCTCCTAAAAATCAAAACTATCTAGCTTCCACTAGATTTACAAATACTATAATTTACTTGTGTTGTAAAAAAACTCCTTTAAACTCCCACACAAATAACTTCTTGAAAATCAAAACATTCTAATATATAATATAACACATATAAAGACTTAAAAAAAGTGTTTTTTCAAATATTAGGAGGTATTTTTTATGTTTCGTTCCCTCTTTTGGTACACAAGAGCTGCTGTATCTCTTTTTTCTTCCAGAAAACCTTTGAAAAAGGCAGAACAGTTTCTTTTAACAGATAATAGAACAGAAGGCGACCTATTTTCTACAAAATATGTTAAGGAATGGGCAAAAGAGAGAGTTGCAGACTCTGGTTCTACAATAAATATTAAAGGTCTTGAAAACATTCCTGACCAAAATGGTATACTCTTTATGAGTAATCATCAGAGTAATTTTGATATTCTCTTGCTTTTGGCTGAACTCCCTGTTCAGCACGGTTTTGTAGCAAAAGTAGAGCTTGACCATATTCCTTTCTTTTCAAGATGGATGAGATGTATACATTGTCTTTTTATGGATAGAAATGATATGAAACAGTCTGCTCAAACAATAATAGACGGTATCAAACAGCTTAAAGCCGGTATTAATATGGTAATTTTCCCAGAAGGTACAAGAAGTAAAGGTGCTCCTGTAGGCGAATTTAAAGCCGGTAGTTTTAAACTTGCAACAAAGTCAAAAGCCCCTATTGTGCCAGTTACTATTGACGGTACTTATAAGGTAATGGAGGGAAATAAAAACAAAATTAAACCTGCTGAAATTAACCTTATTATTCATGAACCAATATATACAGATAAGTTGACAAAAGAAGAAATTGCAGAACTTCCTGAAAAGGTCAGAAGCATTATTGTAGCTGATTTACCGGAAGATATGCGAGGATAAAAAAATGTGGCATTAACTTTAAAGTTTTTGCCACATTTTTATTATTTATTTATTACTTTTCTATTATATACCAAATGCAAATACATTGAATCATGAGCCTTTACAGCATCGTGATTTTTAATTGCATTTGCAATTTCTCTATGAGTTTCTATAGTTTCGTTTTTCAAAGTTCTGTTTGTAACCTGTACAAACAAAGGTATAGAGCTATTTATAATAGGCACAATTCTAGGCACAACTAAATTTTTACTGCTAGATGCTATAGCATTATGAAATTCAATATCAGCCTGTGTATGGTCCTCCCCATTTATAAATAATCTTTCAACTTCGTCACATAGACTTTCTATTTTTGTAATATCTTCATCAGTAGCATTTAATGCTGCCATTTGTGCTATATATGGCTCAATCAAAAATCTTATTTCCAAAAGGTCACGAACAAGTTTTTCCTTATCATTTATAAAAGTAAAACCCAAAGGGTCATCTACTACACCTGGTTTACTTGCTATATAAGTACCAGAGCCTTGTTTAATAGTTACAATATTTCTTGAGGCAAGGAGTTTCATAGCCTCTCTTAGTGAACTTCTTCCTGCTCCCATTTCTTTTGCCAAAAAAGCCTCATTAGGAAGTTTGTCCCCTGGTTTCATTTCTTTTTCTAATATATATGACACAATATCATCAGATAATTTTTCCGGTAAACTTTTTTCAGTATTCTCAAAATTCATCATACCAATTTCACCTCTATTTCCATATTCAAATAATTATATAATTTTCAAAAATACAATGTCAATAGGTAAAATTGCTTAAAAACTTGCCTTTTTATTCAGTAAATATTACAAATTGACAAATAAAGTAAAATGATTTATATTAAATACATCAGATGACTTAAAGCAATTTTACATCAAAAAGGAGGTTTTTCACTATGAAAATAATTAAAAACAGTAAAATTGGTATGATGACTTTAGGGGGTGAAGTTGTATGACAGATGTTGTATTTACTGCCGACCCTACTCGACTTATTATTTCAGCCAGTGTGGGAATTGTACTTTTGTTGTTCCTCATTATTAAGTTTAAACTCCACCCAGTTATTTCAATGATGATTTCAGCTATAGTAATTGGTATCGGTGCTGGTATGCCTCTTAATTTAATTGCTGAAACTGTTCAAAAAGGTGTAGGTAAAACATTACAAGGTATTGCACTTCTCATAGGTTTAGGTTCTATGTTTGGTGGCATTTTGGAAGTTAGCGGTGGTGCTCAAAAAATGGCACAAACACTTATTTCAAAATTTGGTCAGAAAAAAGCAAGCCTTGCTTTAGGGCTTACAGGTCTTGTAATTGGTACAACAGTTTTCTTTGAGGCCGGAGTTGTAATACTTATCCCTCTTGCTTTTAATGTAGCAAAACAGACAAAGAAATCTACTCTTTGTTACGCCATTCCTTTACTTGCTGGTCTTGCCTCTGGTTATGCCTTTGTTCCACCATCAGCCGGTTCAGTATTAGTAGCAAATGCTCTCGGTGTAAATTTAGGTGTAATGATTGCCATAGGTATTCCAATCGCCTTAGTTTCAACAATAGTTGCTGGTGTTGTATGGGGCAACTTAATAGGAAATAAAATTTTTGCAAAACTTCCTGCCAATGTAGAAGAAATTGCCGATAAAGAAGAAAGTAAAAATCTTCCTTCATTTGGTGTTGTAGCAACAATTATACTTATTCCTCTTGTACTTATACTTTTAAGCACAGCATCAGACTATATTCCAATGGCTGAAAGTATTAAATCAGTATTAGGTTTCTTAGGTGAACCTTTTGTAGCTCTTACAATAGCCACTTTAGTAGCTATGTACTTCCTCGGCACAAAACAGGGTTACAACAAAGGTCAGCTCAAAAAAATACTTGACCATTCCCTTCGCCCTGTAGGTATGATACTTCTTGTAATTGCCAGCGGTGGTGTAATCCGTTGGATGTTACAGGACTCAGGTCTTGGCAATATTATTGGACCTGCTCTTGAACAGTCTGGAATGCCACTTATTATAGTAGCTTTCCTCATCGCCTTTCTTGTTCGTGCCTCAGTTGGTAGCTCTATTGTAGCTATGACAATGGCATCAGGTATTATGGCAACTATGCCAGCTACTGCTGATTGTTCAATGCTCTATAAAGCAGCAATGTGCTGTGCAATATGTGGTGGTGCTACAGCTTTAAGCCATGTAAACGATGCCGGTTTCTGGCTTGTAGGAACTTTCCTTGAAATAGATGAAAAAACAACTTTAAAATCTTGGACCGTAATGGAAACTTTAATCGGTATCACAGGACTTGTACTTGCCCTTATAATTTCAATATTTGCATAGGAGGAAATATATAATGACAAAGTTACCAGTAAAACTAAATTCAATGCAAGATGCAAAATATCTTGTTCAAATTGCAGAATCCTATCCCTACGATGTTGAACTCATATGTGGCAGATATATTGTAGATGCAAAATCAATGCTTGGTGTATTTAGTTTGCCACAGTTTGACAATGTAGAACTTGTTCTTCATAGCGAAGAAGTAGAAAATGTAAAAACACAACTTTCAAAATTTAACTTATTAAAATAAAAAGGAGAAATGAATTATGGAATTAAGAAGTCAGAAATTAAGAGAATTAGCCCCAGAAATTGACCCATTACGCCTTGGTACAGGTTGGAAACTTGAAGACCTTTCTAAGCCACAAATTATAATTGAAAGTACATTTGGCGATAGTCACCCAGGTAGTGGACATCTTTTGACCCTTGTTGAGGAAGCTAAAAAAGGTGTTGCCAAAGCCGGTGGTTTTGGTGCAAGATACTTCTGTACAGATATTTGTGACGGCGAATCACAGGGTCACGACGGTATAAACTACTCTCTTCCATCAAGAGATATGATTGCAAATATGATTGAAATTCACGCAAATGCTACACCTTTTGACGGTGGTGTATTTATTGCAAGTTGTGATAAGGGTATGCCTTCACATCTTATGGCTATAGGTAGAATTAATATTCCTTCTATTGTAGTTACTGGTGGTGTTATGGATGCTGGTCCAGACCTCCTTACCCTTGAACAGATTGGTAAATATGATGCTATGTGTAAAAGAGGAGAAATTACAGAAGAAAAACTTACTTTCTACAAACATAACGCCTGCCCTTCTTGTGGTGCTTGCTCATTTATGGGAACAGCATCTACAATGCAGGTTATGGCAGAAGCTCTTGGCTTAATGCTTCCAGGTAGTGCATTAATGCCAGCAACAAGTCCTGACCTTTTAGAATTTGCAAAGAAAGCCGGAGAACAAGCTGTATGGCTTGCAAAGAACGACCTTAAACCTAGCGACATTGTAACAATGAAGTCTTTTGAAAATGCTATTATGGTTCACGCAGCTATTTCAGGTTCTACAAATTCACTTTTACACATTCCTGCAATAGCTAAGGAATTTGGTATTGAATTAGATGCCGACACATTTGACAGACTTCACAGAGGTGCTCACTATCTTCTTAACATCAGACCTGCCGGCGAATGGCCTGCTCAGTTCTTCTACTATGCTGGTGGTGTACCAACAATTATGGAAGAAATTAAGGATATGCTCCACCTTGATGTTATGACAGTAACAGGTAAAACTTTAGGCGAAAACCTTGAAGACCTTAAAAAGAACGGTTTCTATGATAAATGTCAATCTTATCTTGACAAGTGGAACTTAAAGAGAGAAGACATTATCCGCCCATTTGACAAACCATTTGGTACAGACGGTAGTATTGCTATATTAAAAGGCAATCTTGCTCCAGACGGTGCAGTAGTAAAGCACACAGTAGTTCCAAAGGAAATGTTTAATGCTGTTTTAAGAGCAAGACCATATGATTGCGAAGAAGATGCAATTCACGCAGTTCTTACTCACGAAATTAAACCTGGAGATGCTGTAATAATAAGATACGAAGGTCCTAAGGGAAGTGGTATGCCAGAAATGTTCTACACAACAGAAGCAATAGCATCTGATGCAGAATTAGGTGCATCAATAGCACTTTTAACTGACGGTAGATTTTCCGGAGCATCTAAAGGCCCTGCTATTGGACACATTTCTCCAGAAGCTGCTGAAGGTGGTCCTATCGCCCTTGTAGAAGAAAATGATTTAATTGAAATCAGTATTCCTAATAGAGTTATAAAAGTAGTCGGTATAAATGGAGAAAGAAAAACTGATGAAGAAGTAGAAAAAATTCTTGCCGAAAGAAAAAAGGCTTGGAAACCAAAGGAAAACAAGTACAAGAAAGGTGTTCTTAAACTTTTTGCAGACAAGGCAGTTTCACCTATGAAGGGTGGATATATGGAGTAAAGAATAGCCCACACTTTTAAATGTATATGAATATATGAGTATATAAATATGTGCATAACAAAAGCCACAAATGGAACTCTCTCATTTGTGGCTTTTTACTATTTATTTTCTTCTAATCTTCTATCCTTAATACCCTGTAAAACTATTTTTTTAGCCTCTATTGCCCTTTCTCTAGGCAAAGGCTTTGTGTCCTTCAATGGATAATCTATACCTAAATTTGCGTATTTAATTTTACCCATATCGTGATAAGGCAATACATCAAGGGCTTTTAAATTTTTTAATCCACCAATGTAATAGCCTAAGTCATAAAGGTACTTTTCATTTTCTGTAATATTAGGTACAACAACGTGTCTTATCCAAACAGGAACTTCTTTTTCCTCAAGATATTTTGTAAAATCCAAAATATTATCTAGGGGCTGACTACACAATTTTAAATGTTCCTGTGGGTCAATAACCTTAATATCAAGCATTACAAGGTCAGTTACCTTTACAAGTCTATCAAATTTTTCTGTATTATCTTTTCTAAATGTAACACCTGATGTATCAAGACAGGTATGGATATTTTTCTCCTTAGCCTTTTCAAACAAATCAGTTACAAAATCAATTTGCATTAAAGGTTCTCCACCTGTTACAGTAATTCCACCTGTTTTATAAAATGTTCTGTTTTTTTCGAACTGTTCCAATATTTCTTCACTTGTCATATCTGTACCACCAGACATTTCCCAAGTATCTGGATTATGGCAATACAAACATCTCATAGGACAGCCTTTTGTAAAAACAACCATTCTTACACCAGGGCCGTCAACTGTACCAAAACTTTCTATAGAATGAATATGACCAACCATACTATTCCACCTTTCTCTTGACTTATATAAACTTATAAATGCTAATATACACTAATCTATTTTTACACTTAAAATTTATATTATCAAAAATTCTTACTATTTTCAATTACAAATAGCTAAAAACCCTATGGACAAATATGCCCATAGGGTATAGACAATCTAATTAATTATAAAGACTGGTGGAAAGTTCTTGAAATAACTTCGTCCTGCTGAGCCTTTGTAAGTTTAATAAAGTTTACAGCATAGCCTGAAACTCTTACTGTAAGCTGAGGATACTTTTCAGGGTGTGCCTGTGCGTCCAAAAGAGTTTCTCTGTTAAATACATTTACATTTAAGTGATGACCGTCTTTTTCAACATAACCATCAATTAAAGATACTAAATTATCAATCTGCTGTTCGTTAGCCATTGTATATTACCTCCTATAAATCTTTTTCATCTCTATCCATACCATCAAAAAGTGTAGGAATGTTACAAGCCAAATTTCCCTTTGCACAATCAAGAGAAATTGTTTTATCCACATGTACACTATCCATATCCACCTTACCTGTATCATCAACTGAAACATTAAGGTGACCACCATCTTCTGACATAAATCCGTCAATCATTGCTACAATTTCATCAATTTTAGACTGATTCATAAAATCACTCTTTTCTTATTACTTGTTTAAGTCTAAATCAATGTCAATATCGCCGTGGAAAATCTGGTCTTCCTTACCTAATGCACCAGGAATAATTGAGAATGTATCAGAAATACCGTCCTGAGCATCCTTAAATGGAATCTTAGCTACAGATGCAAGTGAAGCTACTGCACCGTGGCTATCTCTGTGGTGCATTGGGTTAGCACCTGGGGCAAATGGCTGACCAGCCTTTCTACCGTCTGGAGTAGAACCTGTATTCTTACCATAAACTACATTAGATGTAATTGTAAGAACAGAAGTTGTAGGAATACCACCTCTGTAAGTATGGTTCATCTTGATATACTGAAGGAAGAGGTGTACTAAATCTCTTGCAATATTATCAACTCTGTCATCATCGTTACCATACTTAGGGAAATCACCTTCTACTTCGTAATCTACAACGATACCGTTTTCATCTCTTACAGTCTTAACCTTAGCATACTTAATAGCTGAAAGTGAGTCAGCTACTACTGAAAGACCTGCAATACCAGTTGCGAACCAACGAGTAATGTTCTTATCATGTAAAGCCATCTGTAATCTTTCGTAGCTATACTTATCGTGCATATAGTGAATGATGTTAAGAGCATTTACATATACGCCTGCAAGCCACTTCATCATATCCTTGTACTTGTCCATTACTTCATCATAATCAAGGTATTCAGAAGTAATTGGTCTAAACTTAGGACCAACCTGCTTCTTGCTAACTTCATCAATACCGCCGTTGATAGCGTAAAGAAGACACTTAGCAAGGTTAGCTCTAGCACCGAAGAACTGCATTTCCTTACCAATTCTCATAGAAGATACACAACAAGCGATTGTGTAGTCATCACCGTGGTAAACTCTCATTAAGTCATCATTTTCGTACTGAATAGATGAAGACTCAATAGAAGTCTTAGCACAGAATCTCTTGAAGTTCATTGGAAGTCTTGTAGACCAAAGAACTGTAAGGTTTGGTTCTGGAGCAGTACCTAAGTTCTGTAATGTGTGAAGGTATCTGAAGCTCATCTTTGTTACCATATGACGGCCGTCAATACCAACACCACCGATTGATTCTGTTACCCAAGTAGGGTCACCAGAGAAAAGTTCATTGTATTCAGGAGTTCTTGCGAACTTAACAAGTCTTAACTTCATAATGAAGTGGTCAACAAATTCCTGAATTTCTTCTTCTGTAAATGTACCATTTGCTAAATCTCTTTCAGCATAAATGTCAATGAAAGTAGAAGTTCTACCAAGTGACATAGCTGCACCATTCTGTTCCTTAACTGCTGCAAGGTAAGCAAGATAAGTCCACTGAATAGCTTCCTGAACATTAGCAGCTGGTCTTGAAATATCAAAGCCGTAAATTTCGCCAAGCTTGATTAATTCCTTCAAAGCTCTAATCTGTTCAGAGATTTCTTCTCTATTTCTAATAACATCTTCTGTCATAGTCTGACGGCAGAAGGCCTTTTCTACTTCTTTATCTTCAATAAGTCTGTTTACACCGTAAAGAGCAACTCGTCTGTAGTCACCTACAATACGACCTCTACCATAAGCATCAGGAAGACCTGTAATAATGTGAGCAGTTCTACAAGCTCTCATTTCAGGAGTGTACGCATCAAATACACCTGCATTGTGAGTTTTTCTATGAGTAGTGAAAAATTCTTCTACTTCTGGGTCAACCTTGTATCCATTATCTTCACAGGCTTTCTTTGCCATTCTGATACCACCATAAGGCTGTAAAGAACGCTTAAAAGGCTTGTCTGTCTGGAAACCAACAATCTTTTCTTTGTTCTTGTCAAGGTAACCTGCACCATGGGATGTAATAGTTGAGATAGTCTTTGTATCCATATCAAGGACACCACCAGCTTCTCTTTCCTTCTTAGAAAGGTCTAAAACCTGTTCCCAAAGTTCAGATGTTGCTTTTGTAGGTCCTGCTAAAAAGCTATCATCACCATCATAAGGTGTATAATTCTTCTGTATGAAATCTCTTACATTAATTTCAGTTTCCCATACACCTTTCTTAAAACCATTCCATTCTTGAATCATCATATTTCCTCCTAAATAAAATTGCCACATATTGTGTGGTTAGCCTCCCCTGGCTACTAGATACATTATACTTTCTCAATTCCAGTCAGTCAATAATGTAAATATATAAACTTTTTGGAATTATTATTAGAAACTTTGTAAAAATTTATACCCTTTTGTAAATAATAATTATTATTAATTACAATGATAATATATCATATATCCATTATTTCGTCAATATTTTAACAAGAAAAATTAAAAAAATAAAGTAAGGCTACAAAAACCACCATATATTAGCTTGTTTTTTCTAAAAAAATTAATTTTCTTATGTTGATAAAATTTATAATACAGCACAAATGCACCCGAACCTTCATTGATTCGAATGCATATGTTTGTACTATATATTTTTCATTAATTAAACGAGCTTTTCACCAAAAGCCTTGCACTCTTCAAGCTGTTCATCTTCTGGTGTATTCTGGCAAATTAAAGTCTGCTTAACACTAGCACCTGCATCAACAGCTCTCTGTTCCCAATCTCTCATCCACTGACCGTCACCCCAGTCGTATGAACCAAAGAGGGAAACTGTCTTGCCACTAAGGTCACCTTCAATAGATGAGAAAAGGCTTTCAACAGAGTCTTCTAATTCTTCAGCACCCATAGCTGGAGAGCCAAATGCGATACTATCATAGTCGCCTAATGTAGCTGTATCAAAGCTGTCTGCCTCACTAACTACAACTTCTGCACCCTTAGCCTGTGCTCCTGCTGCAATAGCTTCTGCCATTGCCTGTGTGTTACCTGTTGTTGATGCGTAAATAATTGCTACTTTCATAATTGTCCTCCTTAAATTAAAACAACCTTATTAATAAGCTGCTGCTCTGACGAGCTTTTCAATGGGTGTTCCTCCCATAAAAAGTTTATGATAAACATCTGTACATTTTCTGTATTTAAAGAAACTCTTTCTAGCCTCTTCTTCATTTCCATAAACTTTCCAATACCCGTTTAAAATATAATTTTTACCACGATTTTCAATAAATCCCAATACATCCTCAATAGGATAACTAAGGAATAAACCTATTTCATGAGGAAAATCCTCTAACTGTCTTATTCTCTCTTTTAATCTTTCAACAGCCTTTTTACTATCCTCTGTATTGTAACCATATTGACTCATAAATTCGGCAACTCTGCCGTCGGAAAAATCCCTTTCAAGAAATTTAGGTCTATACACATATATTAATGCCCCATTTGAATTACAGGCAAGAGATTCAATATAAACACCCATAGGGTTAAACATTTTATTGTTTTCCTCTATTTGCTCATCTATATTATTGCCTTTAAAAGTAAAAATATTTCCACTTTTAATTCCTCCAAGGGTAGGTGCAGCAAAATGTATTAAAGCTTCCTGCATATATTAAATCTCCTTTCTGTAAATTACACTCTTTACTAAACACAAATTTTATTTTAGATAATTTTCGCTATTTTATACAGCAATCATATTTGATGTTTATTTGTATGATAGAATGAAGGTAAAAAACAATGTATTTTTTTCGCTGTATTCTATGTATTTAGTAAATCAATTAGCAACCACAGTACTGGCTTAAAATCTTCTTTAATGCTGTTGCACTAGAGCTATGTGAACGAGCAATTTCAATATTATTTTTACCAGCAGTCTGAGTTGCTGTCACAATCATTTTGTGACATACTGTGTTTGTAAATAAAATCATTAAATCTGGTCTACCTATTTTTTCTCTTAAATTACTGCTAGGCTGAGTAAATACCTTTGCCTTGCATTTATAATTTTTACATAAATCTTCGTATTGGCGAATCATCTTGTCGTTTCCGCCTACTATAACTACACTCATTAAAATACCTCCTTGAGTTAGTCTCGGCTAATCCATATGTCAATTAAAAGTTAGCTTACGCTAACATATACTTTAAAAATATAGTTAGCTTTTGCTAACTTGTGTTTATAATAACATAGCATTTACCCTTTGTCAATTACTATTTTTGAGAAAGATAATCAACAACACACTTTTCATAGTATATTAATAAGATTTTCTCATTTACAAGGAATTTATAGGTCAAGCCATCGGATTTCTTTCCGATTCATTACTAAAAATTCATAAAAAAACAGACCCCAAAAATTAATTTGAGGTCTGTAAAATAATCAATTTATATTATTTTTCATTTGGCATTGTGAATGTTGAATCTAATGCCTTCTGTAAAATGTAAGCTGCATCTTTTGCTGTTAACTGACCGTCTTTATCTGCATCAAGTAATTCAAAAGCATTTGTAGCTACATCTTCAAGAGCAACCTTTGCACCAGTAAGAACCTTCTGTAATACTAAAGCTGCATCATTAGCTTCTACCTTACCATTACCATCAGCATCGCCCTTAACATTTTTGCTTGGTTCTGGAGCAGGAGCTTCTGTAGTAGTTTCTGAACTTGTTTCTGTTACAGTAGTAGTTTCAGTAGTAGTTTCAGTAGTTGTTTCTGTTGTTGCATCTGTTGTCTTAGCTGTAGTTGTTTCTGTTGGAGTTGTACCACCAGCTGGAACACCTACTGTAGGCTTAGACATAATAAGGTTTCTATTTACTGCACTATTAGCTGTAATACCAACTACAGAGCTAATAGACTGTGCATCAATGCTATGAGTTAAAGTCTTACCGTTTACTGTAAGAGTTACTGTCTGTGCATCAAGGTCAAATACAAATTCATAGTTGTACTTTGTTGATGCAATAGTGTCGCTTGTTGAAGTATATGCTGAAGAACCTGTACGAAGTGCAATATTCTTGCTTGCATCAGATGCTAAGTCAGCAATATCAGCTGAATCGCCAGCCTTGTTTGTACCCTTAACCTGAACAAATGCCCACTTACCAGCAGCCTTTTCAATTACAGGAGTTGCATAACCCTTTACGATAACCTTACCAGAAGTAATTGGTTCAAAAGAGTTAGTCCATGTAGCAGCTGCTACATCAGAAGTATCCTTTAATAAGTAGTCATCTGTAGCTGACTGATATTCAACACTAATTGAACCAGCAGCTGGAGTAGCTGTACTTGGAGAGAAACCGTCTTTTGCAGTTAAATCAACTGTAGAAATTTCAATCTGAGCTTCTGTAGTAGTTTCTGTAGGATTTACACTAGAAGTTGTAGTTTCTGTTGTTGCTTCAGTAGTAGTTGTTGCACCAGTTGTAACAACAGTACCGTCTGAATTACCACCAAATGAAACGATTGAAGACTTGTAATTTACAACTGCTGACTTGAGTTCGCTAATTACAGCATAGTTTGTATCTTCTGTAGCATTGTTAAATGTCCACTTGAAGTCGCCACCATTTACACGACCAGCCTGAGCCATAACCTTAGCTGGAACATCTTCTGGAGCATCAATGTTTGCTGTGTCTACACCTAAATCAAACTTAGAAGTATCAGTATCAAAGTTGTTGTAGCTTGTGCCACCAGCCTTAGTAACTTCTGAAGAAGGAACCTGTGCACTTCTTTCAGTTACTTCGTAAGCATCATAACCAGTTGTTGCGTTAGGATTATTCTGAGTTAAATAAGCCTTAGCACCTTCAATGTGGTTGTTGTATGCCTTAATCATACCACCAGTTTCGCCTGAGAATGTACCATCGCCTGTTGCATCAGTACCCTGCTTAGAGCTTAACATTGGATATTTACAATTTCTGAAGTAGTTTGCTTCAACGAATGCTGAAGAACCCATTGTTGTACCTACACCATACTTTGCATTACCATCAAAGTAGTTGTTGTAAATATGTACAGACATTGTTCTAATTCTTGGATGTCTTGAATCAGAGTGGTCGAACCAGTTGTGATGATATGTAATCTGGCAATCAGTTGTTTCGCCCTTCATACCACAAAGAGAAGACTTACCACTATCAAAGAAGTGGTTGTAAGAAACTGTAACAAAAGTTGACTTACCCTTAACATCTACAGTACCGTCACCCTTTGCCTGGTCAGCATCGCCACCAGTCTTGCCATAGAATAAGTCCATATTATGAACCCATACATTACAGTTAGAAGTATCAAGAGATACAGAGTCATCAAGACAAGCCATAACTGCAAAGTTTCTTAATTCTACATTACCGGCATTTCTAATAAGCATACCGAAACCATGGATACCAGCATCTTCGCCAATACCTTCTATTGTAAGATTAAGATTTGAATAAGCATTCTTACCTTTAATCTGTAAACCTTCTTCCTTACTTGCAAAACTATCCATATCATCAGCATTAATCATACCAATGATACGAATATCTACAGGAGCTGTTTCCTTACCCTTCTGTAAAGCATTTACAATAGCCTGAAGACCTGTAAATTCCTGTTCAGCCTTACCCTGCATAATGCTTGCTTTTACAGTCTTTGCGTTTTCTGGTGTAACATAAATAACCTTAGCACCAGCCTTTAATGTACCGTCTGCGTTGTAAGCACCAGCACCCTTATAAGTAGACTTAGTTGAGAATGCTGCACCTGAACGGTCATAGTTAGTTACTGTTAAATCTGAAGTAGTAATAGCATCAGCTGTTACTTCTGTACCAGCAGAAACTGGAACAACCTTCATATTATATGTACCTGCTGCAAGACCTACTGCATCAGCTCTCCAACAGTCTGGATACTTTCTAATAAGCTGGTCATCAAGTCTTGTCCAGTCAGAGTCACTTGTGTTCTTTACATAAACATTGTAACCTGTGTAGCTTGAATCTCCCCCAATCCATTCTACATAACAACTTTCCATCCAGCCACTACTTTCATATACAGCAATATTACTTGCTGCTAAAACTGAAACTGGAGTAACTGCAAAATTTGTTACAGCAACGCCTGTTACAGCCATTGTAGAGGCAAGGACGGCACTTATGAATTTCTTTACTTGTTTCTTCATAAATTTTCCTCCTAAATTAATAAACACATTGTTTTTTTGTTTATAAAGCTCTCACTTTAGCCTCAATAATACCATAATTATGTATTTTTTACAAGTCGTTTTTACTACTGTGTACTCTTTTAGACATTTTGTACAAATATTCATATATATTTATGTATAATTATACCATAATTTGGACTTTTTAATAAAAACATAATTTATTTGACATCTTCTTGCATATCAAAAATAATCTTTAAAAATTTAATAATCAAATTTCACTATTTATGTACACTAATATTGATTTTTTGCAAAAAAATGATATACTAAAAATAAAAAGGGGTTGGGCTATTATGGATAAAGTTAATGTATTATTAATTGGTAATTCTGGTGTAGGTAAAAGTACATTAATCAATGCTGTACTTGAGAATAAAGTGGCTAAAACCAGCATCGGCGAGCGTGGTACTGTCAAAATGGATGTATACGAATCTGACAGCGTTCCTTTCAGACTTATTGACTCTAAGGGTATGGAATATTCATTTTTTGAAAATTTCAAATTAAAAAGTGAATTAAAAAAATGGACTAAAACTTCTTTAGGCAACGAAGATTACGAAAAATGTATTAGTATGATTTGGTATTGTGTAGATGGTACATCTAAACGCCTTATGAAAGAGAATTTAAAAATTCTTAATTCTATAACTAAATTTTTTAAATCTGTTCCTGTTATTATTGTAATAACTAAGTCATACTCTCAGCCTGAGCGTAAAGAAAATATTGAAATGATTAGCAACGCATTATCTAAATACGAAAAAAGTATAAATTTAAAAGATATAATTCCCGTTGTTGCAGAGGCTTATACAATAAGAGAAGACACAGTCATTGAGCCAGATGGTATAGTCGATTTAATAGAAAAGACTTCTGAAATGATACCAGACTTGGAAAAAGGTACTTCTGATGCTATAACAAATTATAAAAATGTTTTACTTAACAGACAGATAGACGCTTATATCTCAGCGTGTGTCGCAAGTGCTGTAACAGTTGGTGCTGTGCCTATTCCTTTTGCCGATACACCTGTACTTATTTTAATACAAACTTCAATGATGGTTGGTATAGGAAAAATGTACAAAATAGATGGTTCTCTTAAAGATGTTGCTAAAATTTTAGCTAGTGAAATAGGAGTTTCTTCTTTAGCTAAATCTTCCATATCCTTATTAAAACCTTTTATTCCTGCTACTGTAGTTTTAAATGCCATTGTAGCCGGTTTATACACATATTTTATAGGACAGGGTGCAAAAATGATTTCTAAAAAAATAAAAGATGGAGAATTATCTATTGACGATATAGACAGTATCAGAAATATTTTTGAATCTTTTGTTGAGGGAAATAATTCAAAAGCTATGGGATATTTAAAAACTATAGAAAATATAAGCAATATACAACCATCACAAGTAAAAGATATAGTGTTTAAAGCAATAGGAAATACAAAATAAAACTTAATAAAACTTCTAAAGTCCAAGCTAAAAAGTTTGGATTTTTTTTATAAAAATAATAATTTTTATTCTTTACAATTTTTTTGACTAATATTATAATAGGTATAAACAAATATTTTTTAGGAGGTGCTGTTATGGATACACGAGTAGCATTGATTGGAATTATAGTTAGTAACCCTGATTCTGTTGAAAGTATAAACAAACTTCTTCACTCTTATAGTGAACATATTATTGGCAGAATGGGTATACCTTATCGCAAGAAAAATATTTCTATAATTAGTGTTGCTGTTGATGCTCCTAATGACATCGTAAGTGCCTTAGCTGGCAAATTAGGACAGCTTGACGGTGTAAGCACTAAAACAATTTACAACGAATAAAATTTTGTCTGACAGGAAAGAGTATTCTAACCTGAAAGAAAGGAGAAAACTATGTACAACCCAAAATCACTTAAAGCAGAAGAATTTATTTCTCATGAGGAAATACAGGAAACCCTTGCTTTTGCAGATGCAAACAAAAATAATGTAGAGCTTATTGACTCTATTATTGAAAAAGCTAAATTAAAGAAAGGTCTTACTCATAGAGAAGCCTCTGTTCTTCTTGCCTGTGAAATTCCAGAAAAAAACGAAGAAGTTTTTGCCCTTGCAAAGAAAATAAAAGATGATTTTTATGGCAACAGAATTGTTATGTTTGCCCCTCTTTATCTTTCAAACTACTGTGTAAACGGCTGTGTATACTGCCCTTACCATGCTAAGAACAAGCATATTGCAAGAAAGAAACTTACTCAGGAAGAAGTAAAGAGAGAAGTTATTGCTTTACAGGATATGGGTCACAAAAGACTTGCTATTGAAGCCGGCGAAGACCCTGTAAACAATCCCATTGATTATATTTTAGATTGTATCAAAACAATTTACTCTATTAAGCATAAGAACGGTGCTATAAGACGAGTAAATGTAAATATTGCAGCGACTACTGTTGAAAACTACAGAAAATTAAAAGATGCTGGAATAGGTACATACATACTTTTCCAAGAAACATACCACAAGGAAAGTTATGAAAAACTTCATCCAACTGGCCCTAAGCACAACTATGCTTACCATACAGAGGCTATGGACAGAGCTATGGAGGGTGGCATTGATGATGTAGGTTGTGGTGTACTTTTCGGTCTTGAAAAATACAGATATGAATTTGCAGGTCTTTTAATGCACGCAGAACATTTAGAGGCGGTTCATGGCGTTGGTCCTCATACTATTTCTGTTCCTAGAATTAGACGAGCTGACGATATTGACCCAGACGCATTTTCTGACGGTATTGATGATAATATTTTTGCAAAAATTGTTGCCTGTATAAGAGTTGCTGTACCATATACTGGTATGATTATTTCTACTAGAGAAAGTAAAGCCTGTCGTGAAAAAGTTCTTCAGCTTGGTGTATCACAGATTAGTGGTGGTTCAAGAACAAGCGTAGGTGGCTATGTTGAGCCAGAAGAACCTGACGACTTAACATCTGAACAGTTTGATGTAGAAGACAAGAGAAGTCTTGATGAAGTTGTTCATTGGCTTATGGACTTAGGCTTTATACCTAGTTTCTGTACTGCTTGTTACAGAGAAGGCAGAACTGGCGACCGTTTTATGAGTCTTTGCAAAAACGAACAAATTCACAACTGTTGCTTACCAAATGCACTTATGACATTAAAGGAATACCTTATGGACTATGCAGCTGAAGATACAAAGATTGCCGGCGAAAAAGTTATTGCAAAAGAACTTGAACATATTCCTAACGAAAAGGTAAGAGGCATTGTTATTGAAAGACTTAAAGAAATAGCTGACGGTCAAAGAGATTTTAGATTTTAGGAGGTGTTCCTATGGGTTTAAATGATACTCCTAAATCTGACAGAATACACATTGGTATTTTTGGTAAAAGAAATGCCGGTAAGTCTAGTATTATAAATGCTATAACTTCACAAAATCTTGCTGTAGTTTCTAAAGTAAAAGGAACAACAACTGACCCAGTACAAAAAGCTATGGAGCTTTTGCCTTTAGGTCCAGTTATGATTATTGATACCCCTGGTATTGATGATGATGGCGAATTAGGTAAAATGAGAGTTGAAAAGAGCTATCAGGTACTTAATAAAACTGATATTGCCCTTTTAGTAGTTGACGGTAATGTAGGTCTTACTCAATGTGATAAGGATTTAATAGAAGAAATTAAAAAGAGAAAACTTCCTTATCTTATTATATTAAATAAATCTGATGAAGTTTGTAACAGATATGACATTGAAAACTCTATATGGGTAAGTGCTGAAACTAAGGAAAATATTTGGGAATTAAAAGAAAGACTTTCTAAACTTGTTCCCAATGAAAATATGACACTTAAAATAATAGGCGATTTACTTGACCCAGAGGATATTGTGGTTCTTGTAGTACCTATTGACTCAGCAGCACCAAAGGGTCGACTTATTCTCCCTCAACAGCAGACAATAAGAGATGTGCTTGAGGCTGGTGCAATTTCAGTTGTTACAAGAGATACTGAACTTTCTCAAACATTGAAAGCTCTTGGCAAAAAGCCAAAAATTGTAGTTACAGACTCTCAGGCTTTTGGCAAGGTAAAAAATGATGTACCGGAAGATATTCTCCTTACTTCATTTTCAATACTTTTCGCAAGATATAAGGGAGATTTAGCTGAGCAGATAAAAGCTGTAAAAGCTATAGACAGCCTTAAAGACGGAGATTATGTACTTATTTCAGAGGGTTGCTCACACCATAGACAATGTGACGATATAGGAACAGTCAAAATTCCTAGATGGCTTAAAGAACACAGTGGCAAAAAAATCAACTATGAATTTTCTAGTGGAACAGAATTTCCTAGGGATTTAAGCAAATACAAGGCTGTAATACATTGTGGTGGCTGTACATTAAACGAAAAAGAAATGAAACATAGAATTGCCGTTGCTAAAGAGCAAAATGTTCCTATTACAAACTACGGAATATTTATAGCCTATACTCAAGGCATATTAAAGAGAAGCTTACAAGCTTTCCCAGAAATAGCTAAAATACTTGATTAACATAAAAAGACCTGTGGAGTTTTCTCCACAGGTCTTTTTTGTTAATCGAAAAGATAAATCCGACGCCTTGTTCTGACTTTACTCGATTTTTCCTAAATTAAATAAAGTATTATCCTTATTTTCCACATTTCCTACAATATTTGTAGTTCTAGTTCTTCCCAACTGGTTACATCCATTTTTTCCACAAGATAGAATATTTCCATCTTTAGTAATAAACATTGAAAATTCTCTTCCTGTTTCAATAAAAGTTGCGTTGTTAACATTAGGTATAACTATAGGCTTTTCACTATAAAAGAACATAGCATAGTCATTTTTATAAACCTTTACCATTCTGCCATACATTCCATCTTTACCAAGTTCCCCATTTGTATTGTTACCCCAGCCATATACCTTACCATCACTGTTCAAAGCAAGACAATGCCTATATCCAGCTTTAATATCTATCATCTTTCCCAAATCATCTACTTTCTGTGGCATCAGATATGGAGCTTTATCTCTACCAAGCTTTCCTAGAAAGTTATTTCCCCAAGACCATACTGTTCCGTCTTTGTCCAAAGCAAGAAAAACTCCGTTTCCAATACTTATCTTAGTAACATCCTTTAAGGCAGAAATTTGCTGTGGAGCACTCTCTTTTTCTATATATTTTCTCTGAATATAAGAACTTTTGCTATTTCCCCAATCCCATACTGTTCCGTCATTTTTTAAAGCAATAGCAGCATAACTATCTTCATCATAAACACCTATAATATCCGCACTCTTTACATCTGAGAGTTCCTTTACTTGGATAGGTAATACTTTGTTTTCTTTATTTTTATCTATCTCTTCATTCAACCAAGTCCATACTGTTCCGTCATTCTTAACTGCAATAGCTCTGCCACCAGAACAATTAATTTCTTTCACATCACTAATATCATTAATCATCTTAGGTGTAGCTTCTCTTGTTGTAAATCTTGCAACAGTATTACTTTTCAGTTGGCTCTCTGAAATTTTTAGTTCTTTACCACCAGAACCTCCACCCCATATCCATACCTTTCCATTGTTATCAAGTGCCAAACCTCTACCACTTTTAGAATCTACTTGAACTATATTTTTTAATTGTTTTATTTGCATTGGTCTGGAATAATAATTTACTGTACCAGTCGCCATTAAACCGTATTCGTTTAATCCCCAAGCCCATACTGTTCCGTCACTTTTTAACGCCAAATTCCAAGTGCTGCCTGATGAAATCATTGGCTGTGTTGAAAATTCTTCTGCAAGCACATTTGTTGAAAAAAGCATACTTGTTGCTAAAATAGCCCCTAAAATTTTCTTTAACATAATAATCTCCCCTTTTACTTCTTTTCAACCGTAGCTGTAGTCTTTTTTGCTTCCGTATTTGGAACATATGTGCCTACAGTAAATTTACTTCTATCACTATTTATAACATTTCCAAAAGAGCTTTCAATTCTTGATGCAGGTCTACCTAATTTATTATTTTTGTAATTAAAACCACAAGTTAAAACTCCACCGTCATTAGTAACTACTGCTGAAAGCCTTGTACCTGCATCTATACAAGCATTTTTACCTACTAAACTTATGTACATAGGTGTTTCTGCTCGTTTTTCGCCTTGATATACCATTCCACTTTTATCTCTTGTTGAATATACTGGAACATTACTGCTACCAAGCTGACCGTCTGTACTATCTCCCCAGCCATATAACTGGCCACTATTACTTAAAGCAAAAGAGTGTTTACCACCAGCTACTATATCAGTAATATTTTTTAAATCATTCAACTTTGTAGGTTTCCAATCTGGAACTGTTTTTCTGCCAAGTCGACTATAATCACTATTGCCCCAAGTCCATACATTTCCGTCTTTGTCTAATGCAAGGCTATGTACTTCACCTACGCTTATTTTAGTTATATTTTTCAAATAGTCATTTTCTTCTGGCTGTAAATCAGTACCATCTTCTGTTGTACCAAGGCAATAGTCCTTATTATTGCCCCAACCCCATACATTTCCGTCTTTATCTAATGCCATAGCAAAATATTTATTGCTATCGCCATACACTTTTCCCATTTGTATCTGTTCAATATCACAAAGTCCATCAACTTTCTGTACTAAATCCGGAGTTCTGTTGTCAAATTTCCATACTGTCCCATCTTTTTTCAATGCCAAAGCATAAGTACCACTACTGTCTACTTCCTTAACATTGTTAATGGCATTTATTCTCTTAGGTGTAGCCTCATCTGCACTTAATTTTATAAATTCATCGGCTGTCCCTGACCTTTCCTTGCCCCAGTACCATACATAGCCTTCACTATCTACTGCCATGGAGTAATCACCCTTTGCGTTGACACAGACTATGTCTTTTAGTCCTTTTGTCTGTACTGGATAAAGGCTGTCCTGTGATGTACCAATTCCCAATGAACCGTACTTATTTTCTCCCCAAGCCCATACTGTTCCGTCACTTTTTAAAGCCAATGTATAATCCTCATTTGTAGATACCATTGGTTTTGTTGAAAATTCTTCTGCCAACACATTAGAAGATAATAACATACTTGTAGCAAGAATAACCCCTATAACTTTCTTTAACATAATAATCCTCCCTCTCTTTAACTAAATAGTTATATTTTTATATTATCATATTTAAAATATTTATTCAATCATAATTATGATTTTTGTTAAAATGTCACAAATCCCCAAAATCTTAATATATTGTTAATAAATTAACATATTGATTTTTGTTGTGAAAGTGGTATAATAAATTTAAAGTTAAGAAATATTATTTATGTATTTTCCACAACTAATTTTACTCGAAGGGAGTTTTTATATGTCAAATAGAATAGTTTTAAACGAAACATCATATCATGGTAAAGGAGCAATACAGGATATTGCAACAGAAGTAAAGACAAGAGGATTTAAAAAAGCCTTTGTATGTTCAGACCCTGACTTAATTAAGTTTGGTGTTACTAAAAAGGTTACTGATGTATTAGATAATGCAGGTTTTGCTTATGAAATTTATTCTAATATTAAGCCTAACCCTACTATTGAAAATGTACAGACAGGTGTTAAAGCATTTAAGGATAGCGGTGCTGACTACATAATTGCCATTGGTGGTGGTTCTTCAATGGATACATCAAAGGCAATAGGTATTATTATCAATAACCCAGAATTTGAAGATGTTAGAAGTCTTGAGGGTGTTGCACCTACTAAAAAGCCTTGTGTACCTATTATTGCTGTTCCTACTACTGCTGGTACAGCTGCTGAAGTTACAATCAACTATGTTATTACAGATGTTGAAAAGAAGCGTAAATTTGTTTGTGTAGATACTCACGATATTCCTGTTGTTGCTATTGTTGACCCAGATATGATGAGCTCAATGCCTAAGGGTCTTACAGCATCTACTGGTATGGATGCCCTCACTCACGCTATTGAAGGTTATATCACTAAGGGTGCTTGGGAAATGACAGATATGTTCCACCTTAAAGCTATTGAAATTATTTCAAAGAATTTAAGAGGTGCTGTTGAAAATACTCCAGAAGGCAGAGAAGGTATGGCATTAGGTCAGTACATCGCTGGTATGGGCTTCTCTAATGTAGGTCTTGGTATTGTTCACTCTATGGCTCATGCTTTAGGTGCTGTTTACGATACTCCTCATGGTGTAGCAAATGCTATTTTACTTCCTACAGTAATGGCTTATAACGCTGATGCTACTGGCAATAAGTATAAATATATTGCAAAGGCTATGGGCGTAGAGGGTACTGAAAATATGACTCAGGAAGAATACAGAAAAGCAGCTGTAGATGCTGTTAGACAGCTTTCTATTGATGTAGGTATTCCTGCTGACTTAAAGGATATTGTAAAAGAAGAAGATGTTCAGTTCCTTGCTGAATCTGCTGTAGCTGATGCTTGTGCTCCTGGTAATCCAAAAGACGCAAGTCTTGAAGATATTATTGCACTCTATCATTCATTAATGTAATAAATACTCTCTTGAGTTTTTATAATTTTTCTTCCTTATTAAGGCATCGGATTTATTTTTCCGATTCACTATGAAAAAGCTGGTGTTCATTTGAACACCAGCTTTCTCTATGTTTATATTATTTATAATTTTATCTTAAAGCATTTCTGCAAAATACTTATGTACTTCTGTAGAGTCTGTTAACTCTGGGTGGAATGCACTTACAAGCTGATTACCCTGTCTTGCAGCAACAATCTTACCGTCAACAACAGATAAAATCTCAACGCCATCTCCAGCCTTTTCAATATAAGGTGCTCTGATAAATCTCATAGGAATTGTAGTATCCCCAAATTTTTCTTCTGTAGAGAATGAACCAAGCTGTCTACCATAGGCATTTCTCTTTGCAACAATATCCATTGTAGCAAAATGTACTCTGTCATCGTTTTCAATCTTCTTTGCTAAAACCAAAAGACCAGCACAAGTACCAAATACAGGCATACCGTCATTAATCTTCTTAACAAGTGTATCTTGCATATCAAGTTCTCTTGCTAACTTACCAATAACTGTACTTTCGCCACCTGGAATAATAAGACCGTCAAAATCTCTCTCCAAATCTTTCTTTTGACGGATTTCGAAAGTTTCAACACCTATTTTGTTAAGTATATTTTCGTGTTCAATAAAAGCACCTTGAACTGCCAATACTCCAACTTTTTTCATATTATTTGCCTCTTTCTGCCATTAAAAGTTCAATTTCATCTTCGTTAATACCAACCATTGCTTCGCCTAAATCTTCTGAAAGTTCAGCAAGTAACTTAGCATCATTGTAGTTTGTAACAGCCTTTACAATAGCAGCTGCTCTCTTTGCTGGGTTACCAGACTTGAAGATACCAGAACCAACGAATACACCTTCTGCACCAAGCTGCATCATAAGAGCTGCATCAGCAGGAGTTGCTACACCACCGGCTGCAAAGTTTACAACTGGAAGTCTCTTGTTATCGTGAACATACTTTAATAAGTCATAAGGAACACCTAATTCCTTTGCGTTGTTGTAGAGTTCGTCTTCGCTAAGAGAACCAATTCTGCGAATTTCGCTGTTCATCTTTCTCATATGAGTTACAGCCTGTACAATATCGCCTGTACCAGGTTCGCCCTTTGTTCTAATCATTGATGCACCTTCAGCAATTCTTCTTAAAGCTTCGCCTAAATCCTTTGCACCACAAACGAAAGGAACATCAAACTTAGTCTTGTCAATGTGGTAAACATTGTCTGCTGGAGAAAGAACTTCACTTTCATCAATGTAGTCAATTTCAATAGCCTGTAAAATCTGAGCTTCTGCAAAGTGACCAATTCTAACCTTTGCCATTACAGGAATAGAAACAGCTTCCTGAATACCCTTAATCATTTTAGGGTCACTCATTCTTGATACACCACCAGCTGCTCTAATATCAGCAGGAATTCTTTCAAGTGCCATAACAGCACAAGCACCAGCTTCTTCAGCAATCTTTGCTTGTTCAGGTGTAGTAACATCCATAATTACGCCACCCTTTAACATCTGAGCTAATTCGCAATTTAATTTATATCTTGACATAATACAATAACCTCCGAAAATAAATTGATTTTTATTTGAAATATGGTTATAATTATACATAAATCTGATATTAAATAAATATCCAGTTTTTAACTTTTTAATAAGGTCAGTTTTGATTATATTTACTAAAAAAGGAGAATTATGTATGTTTACCTGTAACTTAGACCCAAAAAGTAAAGTACCTCTTTATCAACAACTTTACGAATATATACAAAATTTTATTAACAACGGAGAGTTAAAAGCTGAGGAAAAATTACCTTCAAAAAGAAAGTTATCTCAACACCTGAAAATAAGTGTTATTACTATTGAAAATGCTTACGAACAGCTTATTACAGAGGGTTATATTTACTCCAAACCTCAAAAGGGATTTTATGTTACTGATATAGATAATACCTCCCCTATTAAAGCTCCTGTTCACAATGAATTTCAACCTGTAATACCAGAAAAAACTTTACCTTATGAATTTAGAACAAATTCAGCTGACATTAACAGTTTTCCATTTTCCACTTGGGCTGCTTTGATGAGGGAAGTTCTTCGTGACCAGGATAAAAAATTGCTTGAAAAAGGTAATCCAAAAGGTTTGTATACTTTACGCCGAGAAATTGCCATTTACTTAAAAGCCTATAGAAATATTTCTGTTAGTGCAGACCAAATCATTGTAGGTGCAGGAAGTGAATATCTAATCAACATAATATTACAGCTACTAGGCAAAAACAGAATTTATGCTGTAGAAAATCCCGGCTATCACAAAATAGCTAAAATAATGGAGGCTAACGGCATTGAGCCAAAATACATACCCTTAAATGATGACGGTATTAATATGAATGAACTTATAAATTCAAAAGCAAATGTACTCCACATTACACCCTCTCATCATTTCCCATTAGGTATTGTTACTCCAGTAAAAAAGCGAAATGAAATACTAAACTGGGCATACAACACCGACAGTTACATTATTGAGGACGACTATGACAGCGAGTTTAGATATACAGGAAGACCTGTACCAGCATTGCAATCCTTAGATAAAGGTAGTAAAGTAATTTATTTGAACACATTTGCAAAAAATATTGCCCCATCTCTTAGAATTAGCTATATGGTTTTGCCCGAAAATTTGGCTGAAAAATATCAGAAAGAATTTAGTTTTTACTCCAATACTGTATCTAGTTTTGAGCAATACACTCTTTCAAAATTTATGGCAAAAGGGAATTTTGAGCGATACATAAATAAAATGCGTCTTATATACAAGCAAAGGCTAGATGCCATTATAAATTCTATTAACAACTGTTCTTTAAAAGATTTTGTAACTGTTAAAGGAGAAAAAACCGGTCTTCACATACTCCTTGAAGTCAATAATGGTATGACAGAAAAGGAGCTTGTGGATAAAGCCAGAGAAAATGGAATTTTATTAACAGGTATGTCACAATTTTTCCACGAAGGTGTTCATAAAGGAAAGCCTACTGTAATTTTAGGATATAGTGGTATAGATACTGTCAACATAGAAAAGGCTTTCAAAATTTTAGAACAAATATGGAAATAGGCTGTCGATAAATTCGACAGCCTTGCAAGAAAAGCTTGCATTTCTTGCAGTTAGTCTAAGGTAGGGACCAGCCGAGAAAAATATGGCACTAAAAAACAGTACCATATTTTTGTCCCTGTCCTCGGTCAGGTAAAGCTCGACCTGCGGAATTAATTTAAGAAAACCAAGGTTTTCTTAACAACTTCCCTTATATATTTTTATTCTTAATATGGAAATTTTAGTTTTTTTGTATTATAATAAATTGATTTCAGAAAAAAGGAGGTTCTTATGTTTTTTCGAAATATAAAGCGTTCCGAAATTTATTATTTTGAATTTGTTCCTATATGATACTGTGACATTTAATTTGTAGCTTGACATGTCAAGTTATCAGATTTATTAAAATTATATAGGAGAATTAATATGTCAAAAAAAGAAAAATTAAAGAGATACATAATATTTTTTATAGGTTTATTTTTTAGTTCATTTGGTGTTAGTTTTGTAACAAAGGCAAATTTAGGTACTTCCCCTATTTCCAGTATTCCCTATGTTTTAAGTTTAGCAACTAAGCCAACCCTTGGCGAATACACAATATTCTTTAGCCTTTTCTTAATTGCTTTACAGATATTAATACTTGGTAAAAAGTTTAAAAAGGAAAGTCTTTTACAGATACCTGTTTCTATAGTATTTGGTTATTTTATAGACTTTTCAATGTTTCTTTTAAGCTGGCTTAATCCTGAAAATTATGCCTACAGAGGTGTAGCACTTATTCTCGGTTGTATAATACTTGGTTTCGGTGTATATGCTGAGGTTATCGCCGATGTTGTTATGCTCCCTGGGGAAGCCTTTGTAAAAGCTGTAACTGTAAGATTTAAAACTGACTTTGGCACTACAAAGGTTTGTTTTGATGCCTCTATGACAATTATCGCCGGTGTTTCAGCTTTCATTATTTTCCATAAATTAAATGGTGTTGGTATTGGTACAATTATTGCCGCACTTATTGTCGGTATTATAGCAAGATTTTTCATCAGAAAACTTGTAGCACTTACAGAACTTCTTCTTGGAAAACTAGAAGAAAAGGAAGAACCAACTTTCTCCAACAATGGAAATATTGTTATTACTATAGCTAGAGAATACGGTAGTGGTGGTAGAGAAATTGGCAAACTTGTAGCACAAAAACTTGGCATTGATTACTACGATACAGAGGTTCTTTCTCTTACAGCACAAAAGACAGGAAAATCTCAAGACTATATTGAAATGAACGACCAAAAAATAACAAGAAATTTATTATTTAATGTTTATAGTCAAGCTGACTTGTATTCTTCAAAAGACGAAAACAGTATAAAAAGTATTTTCAAAACTGAGCAGGAAATTATAAAGGAAATTGCAAGTAAAAAATCTTGTGTAATTGTAGGTAGACTTTCTAATTTCATACTTAAAGATTCAGCCTTTAATGTATTTTTACATGCAAATAAAGAGGATAGAATTAAGCGTGTAGCAACTCGTGATAATATTTCTGAAACAGATGCAGATAAGAAAATAAACAGAGTAAATAAAGAAAGACACGAACATTGTCACCTTGTAACAGGTAGAGAATGGGGACTTGCAAAACACTATGATTTGTCAATTAACACTTCCCTTTTCGGTACAGAAAATACAGCCGAATATATTTCACAAATGGCAAAAATAAAGTTCTAATTTAATAAAGTAATTTTAAAAATCTCCATAGTAGATAAGTCTACTTTGGAGATTTTTTATGGTAAATCGGAAAGATAAATCCGATGGCTTGTTTCCTGTATTCCGTCGGCATTATATCATATTCCTGTTAAAAAATATCAATCAACAGACGAGAGGTCAATCTTCTTTTTAGATATTTTTTATAACAAGAGATATACCAGAAATCACTAATAATAAAGCAGTAATTTTCTTTGCTAAATTTTTATTCATTATGCTACTACATTTCATACCAGCTATTAATCCAATCAATACAAAAGGGATAAGAATTAAGCCTCTTTTTAAAGTATCCAGCGTAAGTATATGTAATGTACTATAAAGAATAATGCGAAATGTATTATCAACAATAAATACAGCACTTATATTTGCCTTAAATGACTGACTGTCATCTGTCACACGACTTACATAGGCAGCTAATAATGCCCCTACTCCAAACAGTCCACAAAGTACACCTGATGCAACTCCAATAATCGCCAACAATATCCTAGAAGATTTGCCACTATCCTTGCTATACTCTCGCAATAACATTTCCAAACCCAACACGATTACTACAACACCAAATATTAACTTAATTATGCTTGTATTTACATTTTTAAGCATAAACACTCCGGGAATACTGCCTATTATCACAAGTGCTATAAGAGGCAGATAAACCTTTGAATCAAGCTTTTTTCGATTTTCCCAAGTAAGAATTAAATTTGTTGGATAACCTATTAACAAATCTATAGGCGAAATATTAACATTTGGTGTTCCAAAACTCAAAATAGTTGTAAATACCAAAGTGTTTGCAAAACCGCACAGTCCTTTTATAAAATATGCAACTACTGTTGCAATAATCCACAAGTACATAATTACTTTTCCCCATTTCTTTCAACTTTTTATTCAGTATAACATAAGTATTTGATATATGCTTTGCAAAAATGGAAATTCAATTTTATAACATAAAAAAATGGGAATGTACAATTTCTCATACATTCCCAAAAACTTATAAACTAATTCAAATTCAAAGATTACTTATTCTTATTTTTGTTTCTGTTGTAGTTAATAAGGCAACCAGCAAGAATAATTTCTCTTTCATCGTCAGTTAATTCGCCCATTTTAAGAGTAAATTCTTTCATTTCACCATTTCTTACAACATAGGCTGTAAATTCAGACTTCTTATCCTTAATACCCTGAGCAACCTGTGGAATGAATACATAATCGCCATTTTCAAATGGAAGATTTTCTTCATCAAAAATAAATGGAAGCATACCCCAGTTAATAAGGTTAGAACGGTATCTCTTAGTAGCGTATTCTCTGGCAATATTAGCCCAACCACCAAGAACCTTCTGACAAGATGCAGCCTGTTCTCTTGCAGAACCGTCACCAGGCTTAACAGCAAAAATTGTACTACCAATACCCATTACATCTCTGCTGATTGTAAACTTAGTCTTGATTGTATCCATAATAGGCTTAACTTCTGGGAATGCCTGTGATGGGCAGTTACCGGCTTCAATAGCCTTTTCAGCAACCTGTACTTCCTTAGCTCTGCCAACATAAGCAGGGTCTTTTCTTGAAAGTGTAAATTCAGCAAGACCTAAAGGATTTGAACGGTATGAACTTGTTTCGCCAGATGGGATAAGTTCATCAGTTGTTGTAACAGGGTCAGTAATAAGTGATACAACCTTTACAAGAAGGTTTTCTGGTAAAGCTACCATTTCAGGCCAATCTGTAATATTTGGACCTAACTTTAATTCAACACTTGTGTCTGCCTTGCCAAAGCCCTGATATACTCTATTGTCATATACAGACTTGTTGAAGAAGTACTTAGGCTTAGTAAATTCAACATCAATATTTTCAGCAGAAGTAAGGAAGCCCTTGTTTACTGCTGTAGCTGCAATAGAACGAGCGTCCATAAGTGCAACAGATGCAATCTGACCATTACCTGGCTTAGAGCCTTCTCTGTTAGGGAAGTTTCTTGTAGAATGTCTGATACTTAAACCTTCATTACTTGGAACATCGCCTGCACCAAAGCAAGGACCACAGAACGCAGAACGAACAGTAGCACCGGCATTCATTAACTTAAATATAGAACCATTTTCAACTAACTGCATAAACACAGGCTGACTTGATGGATATACACTTAAAGCAAAGTCATCAGCACCAATACTCTGACCATTTAAAATATCTGCTACATCACAGATGTTATCATATGTACCACCGGCACAACCAGCAATAACACCCTGGTCTACATAAAGTCTGCCGTTCTTAATCTTATCTCTAAGCTTGAAGTGAATATCAGGATTGTTAATAGTCTTAACAGCCTTCTTTTCAACATCAGCTAAAATGTCTTCAAGGTTAGCATTTAATTCATCAATAGTGTATGTATTACTTGGGTGGAATGGCATAGCAATCATAGGCTTAATAGTTGATAAATCAACATAAACAATGCCATCATAATAAGCAACAGAACCAGGATTAAGTTCCTTGTAATCTTCTGCTCTATCGTGAACTTCATAGAAATTCTTGATTTCGTCATCAGTTCTCCAAATAGAAGAAAGACAAGTAGTTTCTGTTGTCATAACATCAATACCATTTCTGTATTCAGCATTAAGATTAGAAATACCGTCACCGATAAATTCCATAACCTTATTCTTAACGTATCCGTTTGCAAATACTTCGCCAATAATAGCAAGAGCAACGTCCTGAGGACCTACAAATGGCTGTGGCTTACCTGTAAGGTAAATACCGATAACTTCTGGACGCTTTACATCATAAGTCTGCTGAAGGAGCTGTTTAGCAAGTTCGCCACCACCTTCGCCAATAGCCATTGTACCTAAAGCACCATAACGAGTGTGGCTATCTGAACCTAAAATCATCTTGCCACAACCTGCCATCATTTCACGCATAAACTGATGAATAACAGCCTGATGTGCTGGAACATAAATACCACCGTATTTCTTAGCAGCACTAAGACCAAACATATGGTCATCTTCGTTTATTGTACCACCAACTGCACAAAGTGAGTTATGGCAATTTGTAAGAACATAAGGAATTGGGAACTTTTCCATACCAGATGCTCTGGCTGTCTGGATAATACCAACATAAGTAATATCGTGACTTGCCATACAGTCAAATTTGATTTTAAGACTGTCCATATTTCCACTTGTATTGTGAGCCTCTAAAATACCATAAGCAATAGTATTCTTTGCAGCTTCTTCCTTAGTAACATTAATGTTTTTAGAAGCAAGCACCTTTTGTGCATCAGCATCATCTTTTACAAGTTCTGTGCCGTTTAAAAGATACGCACCAGTATTAAATAATTCTATCATACTTTTTTATCCTCCTGTGTAATTTTAAGAGTAAGTAAAACATTGCTTTTTGAATTTTTTGCATGTGTTATAGCATAATTATACCATAAATATAAAGTTTTTCAACCTAAAAATAGTAATTTTTGCAAGTTTATACTTAAAAAAATTCATTTTTATATTTTTGATAATTTATTTTATTAATCTTTACAATTATTTACTTGCTTTATATACCCTTTCCAGTTATAATAAGATAGATAATTTTTTATCAATCTTTGTAATATTATATAGATATGAATGTGTTTTTCTAAAAGGAGCAGATTCTATGATTAGAAAATTAAATAGCCGAGATGCTAGCGATATTGAATATTGTTTACAGCAAAAGCCTATGTTTGGGCAATTTGTTCGTATTTTTATAAAAGATTTAGGTATAGGTATAGAGAACTGTAATATTTTTGGATACTACGAAAAAGCTAAGTTGACTTGTATTTTTTCCGTTGTACTAAATAATCTTATGGTTTATTCCTATGCCGATGTTGTTCCGGCAAAGGAAATATTGGACTTTTTAAAAAATCACAATATAAAATTTTCAATTATGAAAGGCGAAGAAAGTGTATTGCAACAGTTTACTCCTTTTGTCAAGGTAGTTACAAAATATGGCACTCTCCTTTGCAAACTTTTCAGAGAAGAATTTACACCTGTAGACTATAGTGACATTGTTATTGAAAGAGCTTACTCTGGTAATGTTGACGAAATACTTGGTTTCTTTAACAACACTATTGAATACAAAATGCTTTTAAGCCCAGAAGACACAAAGAAATTCGTAAACTTTGGATATACCTATTTTACAAGAGAAAATGGCAAAATAGTTGCTCTTACAATGTGCAATTATATGAGCCGAGATATTGCAAATATTAGTGTCTTAGTAACTGCTCCAAATGCCAGAAATAAAGGCTATGGCAGTAAGTTATTAAGCAAAATTTGTGAAGAACTTTTGAAAATAAGCAATAGCTGTTCAATTTGCTATGATGTTATGAATGTTCTAAGTATTTACAGAACTGTAGGCTTTAAGGAAATTGACAAACAAGCAATATATATTGTAATACAGTAAAAGCATTGGCTACTGTGGTATGCCCTCTATTTATTTAGAGGTAGCATATCACATTTTGCCAATGCTTTTTGATTTATACACATTAAACTTATTTTTACTGTGTATATCTTTAATTTTTCTTTTTAAGACTAATAAATTTCTTAAATGCCTCTGTATCAGTATTTATAATAAGTTCATCTGGCATTTGAACTTCATCTAAAAGTTTTTGAACATTAGTAAAGTCCCCAACAGAAGTCATATAATGAGCATCACTACCCAATATTATAGGCATATCCTGTCTTTTGCACTCTAAAATTATATCCTTCACTATTTTATCCCCACCCGCTCTTGAACCATTAGGGTCAAGAGATGAATTGTTTATTTCCAAAAGTGTATTATAATCTCTGGCAGCTGTTACCAACTTTTTAACATCAATAGGATAGCGTGGGTCCCCTGGGTGTCCAATAATATTTACCAATGGATTTTTAATAACATTTATAAGAGTTTCCGTAAAATCCTCCTCGGATTTTGGGTCAATACAAGGTAAATGCAAACTTGCAATAGCTATGTCTAAATTTTTAAGTATTCTCTCTGACATATCTACTTTTCCTGTACTGTCCAAAATATTAAGCTCAATACCCTTTAAAACTCTTACGCCCTCAATATACTCTGGCAAAATTCTTAAATTCAAAAAATGTAAATATCCGCAACTTCCCGGCATTTTAGGTGCGTGGTCTGTCATACCAATAATTTCAAGACCTATTGATGCAGCATATTTTGCATTTTCTGTTACTGTGCTATATGCGTGTCCACTTGAAACAGTATGAGTATGTGTGTCAATTTTGTATTTATTCATATTTATTACTCCTATCCAAATTTTTCTTGTATACAAAGCCATATGTTTTGTAGTATACTTGAACTAAACTACAAAGGAGGTCAAAACCCAATGAAAAAGCTAGAAACCATAACAACAACTGAATATAAGGTAACAGAAGTAGTTTGCAACGGTTGTGGCAAACCTATACCTCAAGATAAATACGGTCATAGAGCAGACTGTCTTTCAGTTGATAAGGAATGGGGTTACGGTTCTTGCTTTGACGGCGAAAATCATAGCTTTGACCTTTGCGATGAATGTTATAGTGAAATCATTAAAAATTTCAAAATACCTGTTGAAAAACACTAATATGATTATAAAACTAATTTTTATTTTTTGCAATTATATTTAAAGGCTGTACCCATGCAAATATTGCATAAGATACAGCCTAAAATTATTATTCTTCAGGTTTATTATTTTCTTCTGAAATACTTTCTTCTTTCTTTTCCTCTTTTTCTGGGAAATCCACATACTTTTTAAGAATATCCATAAATTCCTCGCCGGAAATTGTTTCCTTTTCGAAAAGGAAGTTACTTATTTCTTCAAGGGCAGTTTTTTGTTCTTCAATAATATTCTTAGCCTTTATATGACAAGTTTTTATTACATCTAAAACAGCCTTATCAACTTCAGCAACTGTATGTTCTCCTACAAGAGAAACCTTTGTACCGTCAAGGTATCTATTTTCCACATTTTCAAGTGCCATCATATCAAATTCGTCACTCATACCATAGAGAGTAATCATATTTCTAGCAAGTTTTGTTGCCATTTCAATATCATTACTTGCACCAGTAGTAATAGAGTTAAACTCGATTTCTTCGGCACTTCTACCGGCAAGATAAGTTACTATTTTAGCAAGTATTTCTTCCTTGCTCATTAAATATCTTTCTTCTTCTGGCATCTGCATTGTGTAACCCAAAGCACCCATTGTTCTTGGAATAATTGTAATTTTCTGAACAGGCTGAGAATGATTTTGAAGTGCTGCTGCAAGAGCATGTCCAACTTCGTGAACCGCAACAACTCTCTTTTCCTTTTCGCTAAGTATTCTATCTTTCTTTTCCTTACCAGCAATTACAACCTCAACTGATTCCATTAAATCCTCTTGAAGTACCTTTTCTCTACCCATTCTTACTGCTCTTAATGCTGCCTCATTTACAATGTTTGCAAGGTCAGCACCTGTAGCACCACTTGTAGCAAGGGCAATTTTTTCATAATCAATGTCATTGTCCATCTGTACCTTAGCTGCGTGTACCTTTAATACATCAACTCTACCCTTTAAGTCCGGAGCTTCAACAATAATTCTTCTATCAAATCTACCAGGTCTTAAAAGTGCCTTATCAAGTACCTCTGGTCTGTTTGTTGCTGCAAGTATTACAACACCATTTGAAGTATCGAAACCGTCCATTTCAGACAAAAGCTGATTAAGTGTCTGGTCATTATTTCCTAATCTGTTATCACGCTTTGCACCAACGGCATCTAATTCATCAATAAATACAATACAAGGTGCATTTTCCTGTGCTGATTTAAAAAGCTCTCTAACTCTTGACGCACCAACACCAACGAACATTTCTTCAAAGTCTGAACCTGAAAGTGACATAAATGTTACTTTTGCTTCTCCGGCAACAGCCTTTGCAAGTAAAGTTTTACCAGTACCCGGAGGTCCTACAAGCAAAGCACCTTTTGGCTGTTTAGCACCAATTTTATTGTACTTTGTAGGGTTATGAAGAAAGTCAATAATTTCCTGTAAAGACTCTTTTGCCTCGTCTTGTCCTGCTACATCGGCAAATGTTACACCTGTAGTTTTTTCCATATAGACTTTTGCATTGGACTTGCCAAATCCACCAAGTCCTCCACCCATATGCTTAGCCATAATTCGCATAATAAATGTGAAACCAAGGTACATAATCAAAAGTGGAAGTATCCAAGATAAAGCAAATGAAATGATTGGAGAGTTATACTGTATAGGAGCATAAAACTCAACATTCTTTTCCTTTAAAAGTTTTACAAGTTCGTCATCGCCAACTCTACCTGTATAGAATACTGTTGCACCATTTACTAATTTTTGGTCGCCGTCTTGCAACTTATCCTTATAAGGTTTAACAATAAGTTTATCACTTTGGAACTCAACGGATTCAACCTTACCTTCTTGTACTAACTTTATAAATTTACTATATTCCAACTCGCTTTGACTTCTTGCTGTCATTACAACAGAAAAAACATTAAAAGCGAATGTAATAAGCAAGGATATTACAAGAATACGAATAAAGACTTTACTATCGCTGTTATTTTTGGAATTGTTGCTGTCATTTATTCTATTATCTTTTGCGTTTTCATCCATAAAAACAACTCCTTTCATTTCTAACTATTTTAATACAAAAAACAGCACAATTCAATATTACCCAAAGTAAATTTATATTTTCTTAATATTTGTATTCTTATAATAATGACTAAGTATATCTGTATATTTTGTTCCATTATTAGCCATATAAACCGCTCCATATTGACTCATACCAACGCCATGACCATAGCCCTTTGTTTTAAAAACTATGTCACTTCCATTTTTAGTTATAGTAAAATCACAGGATTTTAAATGAAATGTTGTCCTTATTTTTTCTCCTGAAAATTCTTTTCCGCCAATAGAAACAGTTGACACATATCCGGCATTAGTTCTTTCTTTTATAACTATATTTTCAGAACCAAATATATTTTTCATAGTTTTGGCTGATACAGTTACACTACCGTTATAATAGGGAGAATATTTGTCCCCTTTTGACTCAACGCTAGTTAGATACTGTAAATCTTGTCCCCAAACATCTTTGCAATTTTCTGTTTCTCCATTAGAAGTAGAACAAAATACAGCCAATATAGGTTCATTATTGTATTCCAAAATTTCTCCCTGTGTAGCATTTACACATTGACTTATTTTTTTATAATTTTCATCAAAGGATTTTCCCCACATTTTTTTCATTTTATCAACAGAAGTATAGTTTTGCTTTAATTTAGTATAATCAAAATTTTTATTACCATTAGCACCTCTTATCGCATAAGTCCTTGATGCAACAGCCTGTGCCTTTAATGCCTCATAAGGAAAAGATACTGACATTTCCCCTGCCACTACACCTATTACATAGTTTTCCAACCTGTCATCTCTTTTGTTCTGAATATTTTCCATAACTTTTTCTTGCTTTTCCTCTTTTGTTTCAACTATTGAACAAGCTGGTATTTCTACTTTGTTGTTATTGCTAACACCAAGACCTATTGCAATTAATAAAGACAGCAATATTTTTTTCACATTATCACCTCTTTAGAATTTATTGCACAGCCTGTTCATTTATTCTAATAATATCTGCTCCTATACCTCTTAATTTTCCGTCAAAATTTTCATAACCTCTATCAATATAGTGAATATCTGTAATTTCTGTTACTCCCTCTGCACCTAACCCAGTAATTACAAGACCTGCACCGGCTCTTAAATCTGTTGCCCTTACCTTAGCACCTTTCATTGTTTCTACACCTTTTACAACGGCACATCTTCCCTCTATGGTAATATCTGCACCCATTTTTATAAATTCAGGTACTTGCATAAATCTGTTTTCAAAAACCGTTTCATTTATTATTCCTGTACCAAGACCACCACACATTAGTCCCATAAATTGTGCCTGCATATCTGTAGGAAAACCCGGATAAGGCATAGTTTTAATATCTGTGTTTGCTATAAATCCGTCTGAACATACTGTAACTGAGTTTTCATCTTCTTTAACTTCAACATCGGCCTCTTTTAGTTTTGAAATAACAGGTCTTAGCTGTTCAGGTATTACATCTTGTATTTTTACATTGCCACCAGTACCGGCAACAGCAATCATAAAAGTGCCTGCCTCTATTCTGTCTGGAATTACTCTGTGACAGCAACCACCTAGTTCATTTACACCTTTTATTACAATAGTGTCTGTGCCAGCACCACTAATTTTTGCACCAATGGAATTTAAAAACTTTGCCAAATCTACAATTTCAGGCTCTATGGCACAATTACTTATTGTAGTTTCTCCCTTTGCCAAAACTCCTGCAAGCATTATATTTTCAGTTGCACCTACACTGGGAAAATCCAAATATACATCATTACCCTTTAACTCTTTTGCCTCAATATTTACCATACCTTGCTCAATGTTACATTCTGCTCCAAGACTTGTAAAACCCTTTAAATGCAAATCTACAGGTCTTAAACCTATGCTACAACCTCCCGGCATAGGCATAACAGCCTTACCAAATCTGCCTAACATAGCTCCGGCAAGCAAAAAAGATGCTCTTATATCTCTTGCTTTTTCATCTCTTGCAATTTGATTAAAAACATCATTACAGTATATACTAAGACTATTATCAAAATTTACTTCTGCCCCACAATCTCTAAGTAACTGTACCATAATTTCCACATCTGTCAATTTGGGAACATTTTTAATTTCACATTTTTCTCCTGTCAGTAAACAGCCAGCCATAATTGGCAAAACTGAGTTTTTTGCACCGCCAATTTCGACAACTCCTGAAAGATTTTGACTTTTTGTAACTATATACTTTTCCATATTCACGCCCCATTCTATTGTTTTATATTTTTATTGTTGCCACAAAAAATCAAATCAACACTTGTAATCTTTAGAAAAATATTTTTTTATTATTGACAAATTTTACCTAAAGTGATATACTATATTTAACTTAAACAATAATAATTATTATTTAGGAGGTATGATTTATGGAATTAAAGGGTTCAAAAACAGAAAAAAATTTAATGACAGCTTTTGCTGGTGAGTCTATGGCTCGTAACAAGTATACATACTTTGCAAGTACAGCTAAAAAAGAAGGTTACGAACAGATTTCAGCTATTTTCCTTGAAACAGCTAACAATGAAAAGGAACACGCTAAACTTTGGTTCAAACTCTTAGATGGCATTGGCAATACTATGGATAACCTTAAAGCTGCTGCTGCCGGAGAAAATGAAGAACATACAGATATGTATCCAACTTTTGCAAAGGAAGCAAGAGAAGAAGGTTTTGACGATATTGCAAAACTCTTTGATTTAGTTGCAAAGATTGAGGCTCATCACGAAGAAAGATACAAGAAGTTAATTGACAACATTAATAACAGTACTGTTTTCAAATCAGAAGGTAAAAAGTTATGGATTTGCCGTAACTGTGGTCACATTCACTATGGAGAATCTGCTCCAAAGGTATGTCCAACTTGTAAGCACCCTCAGGCTTACTTTGAAATTATGGCTGAAAATTTCTAATATATACTTTTGACACTTTAAAAGGCTCTGTGGAAAAAACCACAGAGCCTTTTTTGTACCCTTTTCAGTTACAGGAAGTCAAACATTTCCTGCACAATTTAGCACTTGCTGTCGCAACCGCCACAGCCACAGTTTGAATTATTTCCACAGCAGCAGAAAAGAAGAATAATGATAATAATCCAGCAATTGTCCATACCGTTTTCACAGCCACAACCACAGTTGCCGAAGTTACCAAATCCGTTTTCGCCACAGCCACAGAATAATAAGATTAAAATAATCCAAAGGCAGGAATTGTTACTAAAGTTCATAAATTAAATACCTCCATAATTTTGAGTACACTTAATTCTATGAACTATTTCTAAAAAATTGCCTGTCCTGTAAAAAAATATTTTTAATTGTCACTCCTTGTCCGATTTATCATCTTGTGAAAACTCATTTTCATACTTTTTCTCTAAATGTTTTCTGTATTTTCCTGTAATAAAATAGACAATAACAAAACAACCTATAAACAACAAGTAATTTAAACCACTTTCAACACCAAAATTTTTCTTAGTATGCCATACATACAAATATCCCAAACTAACAAAAGCAATTACAACTATGGTATAAATCCATTGCGTACTTTTCTTTCTTCCCTTTTCACTATCCCACATATTTATTTTAAGCATAGCAGTTCTTATAAGCTGGTAAATAGGAAATGCCACAACTATAATATACTCAGTAATAATATCATTAAATCCACAGCCAAAATAGAATACTTTTATCAAAATAGACAGTATAACGCCATAATATACAATTAATGAAAATTCCGCTCTAACCTTGTTTATGCCATTTATAATTTTTTCATCTTTCATTTTTTACCTCACAAAATTTTTATAACCAAATCAAAAGTCATTATATAGGATATATCATTTAAGGTCAATTACATAATTGTTTTTGTAATATATATTTTTGTTTTATTTATTTCATACCCAGCATAAAAATAAATTGAGGTGATACAATGAATGAAAAAGCTATAGCTTATGTGTATGGAAGTGCAGAATATCCTCGTTTACAGGGGAGAGTTACATTTCATCAAATACAAGACGGTGTTTTGATAACGGCAGAGGTTCACGGTTTACCTTTGGAGCAAAATTGTGCTAATGGAATTTTTGGTTTTCACATTCACGAGGGTAATGTTTGTACTGGAAATTCACAAGACCCTTTTGCAAATACAGGTGGTCACTACAATCCTACAAACTGCCCTCATCCATATCACGCTGGGGACTTGCCACCACTTTTTTCAAACAATGGATATGCCTTTATGTCTGTTTTAATAAACAAATTTACTGTAAATGAAATAATAGGAAGAACAGTTATAATACATTCACAACCTGACGATTTTACAACACAGCCTAGTGGAAATTCAGGCAAAAAGATAGCTTGTGGAGAAATAACAGAACAATAATTCAAAACAAAAAGGGTATTCGTAAATATATCTACGAATACCCACTTTTATTACTTATTATTCACTAAATTCGCCAAATTTTCTAAATCTCTCATATCTTTCCTTTAAGAGAGTTTCTAAATCCTTTGACTGTAAAATATTAACTTCAATCTCTAACTTAGATTTTAAGAGATTAGCTGTGAAACCAAAGTCATTCTGGCAACCGCCATTAACTTCTTTTATAACCTTTTCGATTACGCCAAGTTCATATAAGTCCTGTGCTGTAAGACGCATAACATCAGCAGCCTCCTGAAATCTCTTAGGGTCTTTCCAAAGAATACTTGCAAAGCCCTCTGGACTAAGAACTGAGTAAACACTATTTTCAAGCATCCATACTCTATCTGTTACGGCAAGGGCTAATGCACCACCACTACCACCTTCGCCAATAACAATAGAAATAGTAGGAACTTTAATTTTAGCAAGTTCAAAAAGGTTTCTGGCAATAGCCTCGCCCTGACCTCTTTCTTCTGCACCTACACCACAGTATGCACCACTTGTGTTAATAAAACAGATAATAGGTCTATTGAACTTTTCAGCCTGTTTCATAAGACGGAGAGCCTTTCTGTAGCCCTCTGGATGAGGAGAACCGAAGTTTCTTTCGATATTCTCTTCCATTGTCTTACCTTTCTGAATACCAATAACAGTAACAGGTACACCATTTAAAGATGCAATACCACCAACAATAGCCTTATCATCAGCAAAATTTCTGTCACCATGGAATTCAATAAAATCTTCAAAAATATGAGTTATATAATCAAGAGAGGTCGGTCTGGATACCTTTCTTGCAATTCTGACTCTGTCAAAAGCCTTAGGCATTTTCAGCACCGCCTTTCTTGCAATTATGTAATTTCAAAATAGTCATTAATGTCTGAGGTAACTGTTCTCTATCTACAATAGCATCTACGAAACCGTGGTCAAGAGAGAATTCAGCAGTCTGGAATTCATCTGGAAGTTTCTGCTTAATTGTACCCTCAATAACTCGTCTACCGGCAAAACCAATAAGAGCCTTAGGTTCAGCAAGTATAATATCCCCAAGCATAGCAAAACTAGCTGTTACACCACCTGTTGTTGGGTCAGTAATAACTGTAATATAAAGTAAACCAGCTTCTGAATGTTTTGCACAAGCAGCACTAATCTTAGCCATCTGCATAAGAGAAACAATACCCTCCTGCATTCTAGCACCACCAGAACAAGTGAAAACAATAATAGGAAGTCTGTTTTCTGTAGCATATTCAAAAGCTCTAGTAAGCTTTTCGCCTACAACAGAACCCATTGAACCCATAAGGAAAGTAGAGTCCATAACAGCTAAAACTGTTTCGTATCCACCTATTGTACACTTACCAGTACGGATAGCATCTTTAAGACCTGTCTTTTCCTGAACAGACTTAATCTTTGTCTTGTAATCAGGGAAGTTAAGAGGGTCCTTTGCTTCCATATTTATATCAAATTCAACAAATGAATTTTCATCAGCAATAGTCTTTACTCTATCCTTTGAATTAAGTCTGAAGAGCTTAGCACACTTTGGACAAATCTTTAATCTGCCTAAAGCTTTTTTCTCTAAGATATTGCCACAAGATGGGCATTTAATACAACCTGCAGGAACTTCTTCCTTTGCAGTTTCTTTTGATTTATCCTTAGAAGATTCTTTTGCCTTTTCAGCAGGAGTAAGGTTATCCTTAATTGCTTCTACTGTGTTTTTAAGTGTTTCCACATCAGGCAATTTAAAATTTTCAAATAGTTTCATCTTGCATCTCCTTAAAACATAAATGTCATTTCAGCTTCTGCAACCTTTTTATCGCCTACATAAGCAATGCCCTTGCCAATACCAGCCATTTTCTTGAGCTTAACAATTTCAACTTCAAATCTAAGTGTATCGCCAGGAGTTACCTTACCTCTGAACTTAGCCTTGTCAATACCACCAAAGTATGCAATCTTACCCTTATTTTCTTCCATAGAAAGAATTGCAACAGCACCAGCCTGTGCCATAGCCTCAATAATGAGAACACCTGGCATTACAGGTTCGCCTGGGAAGTGACCCTGAAAGAAGTTTTCGTTCATTGTTACATTCTTAATTGCTGTAATCTTTTTACCTTCTTCAAGTTCAAGAACTCTGTCAATAAGACAGAATGGATAACGATGAGGTATAATTGACTGAATTTCTTTAATATCCATCATATTATTAGTCCTCCCACTTCTTTAAACATAATACTGCATTGTGACCACCAAAGCCCAAAGTATTGCTTAAAGCATACTTAATATCTCTTTCAACACCCTTGTTTGGAGTGTAGTTTAAGTCACATTCTTCATCAGGAACTTTGTAACCAATTGTAGGTGGTACAAAGCTATTTTCAAGAGCTAAAACAGATGCAACAGCTTCAACTGCACCAGTAGCACCTAATAAGTGACCTGTCATAGACTTAGTTGAGCTAATGTTAATATCCTTTGCATAATCTCCAAAACAAGTCTTAATAGCTAAAGTTTCTGCTGCGTCATTAATGTGTGTACTTGTACCATGGGCATTAATGTAGCCTACTTCTGTCTTTTCAATACCAGCTTCGTCCATAGCAGCTTCCATAGCCTTAACAGCACCGTCGCCATCAAGTAATGGGCTTGTAATATGGTTAGCATCACAAGTTGAACCATAACCAACAACTTCTGCTAAAATCTTAGCACCTCTAGCCTGAGCAGATTCAAGAGATTCCATAAATACCGCACCAGCACCTTCGCCCATAACGAAACCGCCTCTTTCCTTATCGAAAGGAATAGATGCTCTGTCTGGGTCTGTGCTTGTAGAAAGTGCCTTTAATGCTGCGAAACCACCAATACCAAGTTCGCAAATAGATGCTTCAGAACCACCAGCAATAATATAATCTGAATAACCATGCTTAATATTTCTGAAAGCCTCGCCGATACAGTTTGTACTTGATGCACAAGCTGTTACAACATCAATACAAGTACCTCTTGCACCAAAACGGATTGCAATATTACCTGCTGCCATATTACTTATTGCCATAGGAATAAATAATGGAGCAATCTTGTTAATACCTTTTTCTACAAGTCTTCTACCCTGTTCTTCAATAGTAGTTAAACCACCAATACCTGAACCGAAAACTACACCAAACTTATGCTTATCAATGCTTTCAAGGTCAATACCAGACATTTTAACTGCTTCATCAGCAACAGCCATACCGTAGATACTGAACATATCAAGTCTTTTAGTTTCTTTCTTTTCAACAACTGTTGTTGGGTCAAAGTTCTTTAATTCGCCTGCACAAACTGCCTTACTCTGAACATCTTCTGTGTCAAACTTAGTAATATGAGCAATACCGTTCTTACCATTTTTAAGACCGTCCCAAAATTCAGCTGTGTTATTTCCAATAGGTGTTAATGCACCAATACCTGTAATTACTACTCTTCTTTCCATTAAATAAATCCTCCTTAACCTATTACCATACCGCCGTCAACTCTGATTACCTGACCAGTAATATACTTAGACTTAGCAAGGAATACGGCTGTTTCTGCAATTTCTTCTGGCTGACCAAATCTCTTTAAAGGAATATTTGATAAAATACTTTCTTTCATCTTGTCAGCTAAAACATCTGTCATATCTGTTGCAATCATACCTGGTGCAATAGCATTACAAGTAATATTTCTTGGAGCAAGTTCCTTAGCTACTGAGTAAGTCATACCAATAACGCCGGCCTTACTTGCAGCATAGTTTACCTGACCAATATTACCAGCTACACCAATAACTGAACTCATATTGATAATAGCACCACTTTTTTGTTTCATCATAATCTTGCTAGCGTGCTTCATCATATTGAAACAACCTTTAAGATTTGTATTAATAACAGCATCAAAATCTTCTTCGCTCATTCTCATCATAAGAGTGTCACGAGTGATACCTGCGTTATTTACAAGTACATCAATAGTACCAAATTCTTCCTTAGCAGCCTCAACTAATTTAAGAGCCTCGTCAAATTTGCTTACATCTGCCTGAACAGTAAAGCACTTTACGCCCTTAGCCTCAATTTCAGCCTTTACTTCTTCTGGAGAAGTTGAACGATAATTTAACACAATGTTACAACCTTCATTTGCAAATGCAAGAGCAATAGCCTTACCAATACCCTTTGCACCACCTGTTACAATAACAGTCTTATCCTTTAACATCCTAAACCTCCACAAGTCTTTTCAAGGGACTTTAAGTCCTCAACATTATATACAGCAACATCTTTGCTAATCTTCTTTACAAAAGAAGAAAGTGTCTTACCTGGACCCATTTCTACAAATGTGTCTACACCTAATTCAATCATTTTTCTTACAGACTGCTCCCACTTAACAGGATTCATAACCTGCTTTGTAAGAATGTCAATAACTTCGTCTTTTGATGGTACTACATCAGCAGTTAAGTTAGTAATAACTGGAATATTCATATTCTTAATAGTCATATGCTGTAATTCAGCATTGAGCTTTTCAGATGCTGGAGCAAGAAGTGAAGTGTGGAAAGGACCACTAACATTAAGCATAACAGCCTTTCTTGCACCCTTTTCCATTACAATTTCAGATGCCTTTTCTACAGCAGCCTTGTCACCAGCAATAGCAATCTGACCAGGGCAGTTGTAGTTAGCAATCATACATCTACCAATAGACTTAACTTCGTCACAAGCCTCCTGAATTTTGTCAGCATCTAAGTTAAGAACAGCACACATACCGCCTTCGCCAACAGGAACAGCTTCAGTCATAAAACGACCTCTTTTTCTTACAAGCTGAACTGCATTAGCAAAGTCAAATGTACCACTTGCAACATGAGCAGAATATTCGCCAAGGCTAAGACCAGCAACATAGTCAGCCTTTAAGCCCTTTTCTTCCATTAATTTAAGTACAGCAACACTCATTGTAAGAATAGCAGGCTGTGTATATTCAGTTTCATTTAATCTTTCGTCTTCGTTAAAGCAAATATCACTAATCTTTAAACCAAGTGCCTCATCAGCTTCATCAAAAACTTTCTTTACACATTCAAAATTGTCATAAAGCTCCTTGCCCATACCAGCTTTCTGAGCACCCTGACCACTAAAAATAAACGCAGTTTTCATTTCTTCCTCCTGTTACTTTACAAGTTCATTAAACTTTGCCATAATTTCTTCTATAATTTCAGAACAAGATTCTTCCTTGTTTACCATACCGGCAATCTGACCACTCATTACAGAACCATTGTCTACATCGCCTAACTTAACAGACTTCTGTAATGCACCAGTACCAAGCTGGTCAAATCTTGCCATATCTGGATTTTCCTTTGAACCTTCTTCTTTTTCAGCAGCGAGGAAAGCATTGGCAAGTTTATTCTTAATAACTCTTACTGGGTGACCTGTAATCTGACCAGTAATAACTGTTGCAAGGTCATTAGCCTTTAAAATCTTAGCCTTATAGTTTTCGTGTACTGTACATTCAGTAGCAACAAGGAAACGAGTACCAATCTGTACACCCTCTGCACCAAGCATAAAGCCAGCTGCCATACCTCTACCGTCAGCAATACCACCAGCTGCAAGAACAGGAATAGAAACAGCATCTACAACCTGTGGAACTAAAGCCATAGTAGTAAGCTTACCAATGTGGCCACCACTTTCCATACCTTCAGCAATAACAGCAGAAGCACCGATTTTTTCCATTTTCTTAGCCTGAGCAACACTAGGTACTACAGGAATAAGGCTAATACCATGTTCCTTAAACTTGTCCATATACTTAGATGGGTTACCTGCACCAGTTGTAACAACCTTTACACCCTCCTCACAGACAAGGTTAACAATATCTTCTACAAATGGAGATAAAAGCATAATGTTTACACCAAAAGGCTTGTCTGTAAGTTCTTTACACTTTCTGATTTCTTCTCTAACAATATCTGCAGGAGCATTACCTGCTGCAATAATACCAAGACCACCTGCATTAGAAACAGCAGACGCAAGACTTGCATCAGCAATCCATGCCATAGCACCCTGGAAAATTGGATATTTAATACCTAACATTTCACAAATTCTTGATTTCATTTTTTCACCTGTTAACCTTTCTATATCTTTTTAATTATTTACCATTTAATGAGGGTACTACCCCAAGTAAGTCCACCGCCGAAGCCAGTTATAATTATGTAATCTCCCTTTTTAAGAAGACCCTTACTATCCATATGCCCAAGGGCAATAGGAATACTAGCAGCAGAAGTATTACCAAATTCATCTACATCAATAAAGAACTTGTCCATTGTAGTTTTAAGTTTCTTTGCTACAACTTCTATTATTCTTGAATTTGCCTGATGAGGTACAATGTACTTTATATCATCAACAGTCAAATTATTTCTTTCTAAAAGAATACTAACACTCTTTGGAACTGTCTTAGTTGCAAAATTAAATATAGCTCTGCCGTCCATTTCAAGATAGTTTTTATTTTCTTCTTCCGGATTGCACACCATATTTCTGACTTTTCTTTCGCCACCAGTAAGTTTAATACCGTCCTCGCCCTTACTGTGCATATCTTCATCAATGATGCCACTATCTTCGCTAGGTTCTACTAAAGCACCACCTGCACCATCGCCAAAGAGAACACAAGTCGCTCTGTCTGTCCAATCTACAATCTTTGAAAGTGTTTCAGCACCGAAAACAAGAACCTTTTTGTACTGACCACTTTTTACAAATTTATCAGCAACACTTAAAGCATATACAAAACCAGAACAAGCTGCACTTAAATCAAAAGCCCAAGCATTTACACAACCTAAAGCCCCCTGAACAAGACAAGCCGTACTAGGAGTCGAATAATCAGAAGTAATAGTAGCCACAATAATAAGGTCTATATCTTCTGGATTAGTGTTTGTTTTTGAAAGCAATTTTTTGCCCACTTCAATGCAAAATTCTGATGTATTTTCTCCTGTTGACAAATGACGGCGTCTGATACCCGTTCTGGTAGCTATCCACTCGTCATTAGTTTCCACTATGTTACTAAGGTCATCGTTAGTAACAACCTTTTCAGGAACATAATAGTCAACAGCTTTAATTCCTGTTCTTAACATTTCATTCTCCTCTATTATATTTTTTAGTCAAAAAACTTGTAAGGCTACCTAAAGCCTCTATAAACATATCAGCCTCATAGTCAGATAAATCCACAATAAGAGATTTTACTAATTCCAAATGAAATCTCTGGTGGACTTTGAAAAGCTGTTTACCTTTTTCTGTAAGACTTAATAAATACACTCTCCTATCTTTTTCATCTCGTATTTTGTTTACATACCCTTTTCTAACAAGATGATTTATAGCAACAGTAAGTGTACCCATTGTAATTTCCAACTTTTCAGCTACTGCAGACATAGTTTTAGGCACATATAGTCCTATTGCATCTACTGTATGTGCCTCGTTTACTGAAACATCTGTCAGCCCACTATCTTTTATGGCTTTTTGCTCCACTCTTGATATATCATTAAAGGCTCCACTAATGAGTCTGTTTAAAGTATTTAAAGTATTTTCCACTCAAAAAAGCCTCCTATTTATAAAAAGTTTGATATTCAAAGTATATCATTTCTACCCTTAAAAGTCAATAGTTCAGCCTATATACAACCACCTATACAACCTATAATTTTCCAAATATATTTAGACATCTAAATTTATTTTTTTACAGATTTTTTGTATTTTTTCGTATCCATAAAAAAGAAAAAAAGATTTTTTAGCAAAAAAAGACTACCCTCTTTAGAGAATAGTCCTAAAAAAAATTTTTACGCATACATTTCCAACAATTTTATGCCATTGACAATGTTTATTGTATAGTATATTATCATAAATATAAAGTTTTATATTGATAGGAGGGATTTTTATGATGTACCCATTTATGACATTGCCTGATAACACAGAAATAACTCATTCAGAAATGTTGTCTAACGGAAAAGTTAAAGTGTATATTGAAACTCCTGATGAAAAAGATGGTTTCCATAATGCAACTTGTTACCTACCTGACTATGAATGGAAAGATATTAATGGATATTCTAAAGTTGAAATGAACTATTTTAAAGAATTGATAGAATCAACAGCACACTTAATTTTGGAATTTTCTAAAGAAGGAGGCTTTGATAATGCCTCAAATTTTTAAAGTAGGTTCTTATTGTATTTATTTTTGGTCAAATGAAAATGACCCTCTTGAACCCATACATGTGCATATTTCAAAAGGTACTCCAACATCAAACGCAACAAAAGTTTGGATAACCAAAAGTGGTAAATGTTTTCTATGCAATAACAACTCAAAAATTCCCCAAAAGATTTTAAATAATATTATAAGGATTATCGAAGCACGAAGTCACGAAATTATTTCAAAATGGTATGAACATTTTGGAGAAATTCGTTTTTTCTGTTAAATATTTTGTATTTTCTTTAATAAAGAAAAAAGTGTAGACACTAAATAATTTAGAATCTACACTTTTTTATTTTTACGCATACATTTCCAATAACTTTATAGCAAGCATTAAAGTAAATCTTTCCTCAAAACTTGATAAATCACAGGAAAGTATATGTTCAATCTTCTTTATTTTATAGTTTATAGTATTTCTGTGTATAAACATTTGAGCTGATGCCTTATTTACGCTGGCATTATTATCAAAATAACATTTTAAGGTCTGGTACAGATTTGTATTGTGAGCCTTATCGTACTTTATTATTGGTCCTATTGTTTCATTACAGTAGGCTCTTATTTTTTCATCATCTTTTATCTCCAGCAGTATTTCATACTGGCTATGATTTTCCAATATTTTTCTAGCATTAGCTTTTCCTGAAATCTTATTAGTCTGAGCAGAATGATAGCCTTTGCTTAAATTGCTTATTCCCTTAAAAACATCTGACACTCCACAAAGAGCCATTGTCTTTATTTTTCCTTGCATAGCCGTAGCCTCGCCAAACAGACTACTACCATTTTTATTGCTTAAAATTACAACAATATCTCCACCTACTGATGTCACAAAGGCAATACTGTTCAAATTTGGAATACAGTCATTTACCATTTTTTCAATTTCTTCATTTTTTGAAGAAATAACCAAAACAGTATAATTCATTTCTTCACTAAAACCGTACTCTGAAAAAAGGCTTAAACTATCCTTTGACAACTCCGGAAGAAACAAAGCCGTATTTACAGCATTTCTAAAATTTACACTAAATCTTTCGTCTTCTAAAATAGCTGTACTTGATGCCTTACCAACATCAACAAGTCTAATCTCCCAAGGCATTACAAAAAGAGGAAGCCTGCTTTCATTACAAAAATCTTTTAACTTCTGTGGTATTTCATTAATGTATTTACCTGTATTTATTACTATGCCACCTGCTCCGTACTTTAGCATAGCCTTTACAAAGCCAAGAAGTGCCACACTATTGCCATTCATTTTAACTCCGGTTGTAAATACAAGCTCATCTCCGATTATAAAGTTAGAAAGAGTTTCGTCTTCGGCAATATGAAACCAACGAATGTTTCTGTTAAGACCCTCAAAGCCTGCAACCTGTGTTAGTTTGTAATCTTTCAATTTATCTAACAACTTCCAAAGATACATAATTGCCACACCCCTTTCCAAAATTTATAAACAAAAAAGGCACAGAAGTAAAATTACTTCCATGCCTCTTTGCATTATTTCTATTTCAATATGGACATATTATAAATCATTTGTGCTGAAATTGCAAGGCATATTACAATATTTGTGCTGTAGCATAAATTCAATTTTGATTATTGTAAAAAAGACTATTTTTGTAAATTTTTCTTGCATTTTAAAATTTGTGTGCTACCATATCTATAAGAATATTTTGGAGATTATTGTTTAATATAAATTTAAAGGAGATTGTAATATGAATATATTCGATATTTTAGGTCCAGTAATGGTTGGACCATCTAGCTCCCATACTGCCGGAGCTGTAAGAATAGGCAAAATCAGCCGACTTTTGCTAGGAGAAAAGCCTACCAACGCCAATATTTATCTCCATGGTTCATTTGCCCTTACAGGTGTTGGTCATGGTACTGATAAAGCCATTGTTGCCGGACTTTTAGGTATGGATACAGATGATACAAACATTCCCAATAGTTTTGAAATAGCCAAAAAAGAAAATTTACAATATAAAATAAGCACTATTGAATTAAAAGATGCCCACCCTAACACTGCCCTTTTAGAATTAACAGGAGAAAATGGCAGAGAATTAAAAATCGTAGCTTCATCATTAGGTGGTGGTAGAATAAGTGTGGAAAAAATTGATGACATTGAAACTCACTTTACAGGAGAATATCCTACTCTTATTGTTCACAACTTGGACCAACCTGGTCATGTTGCAGAAGTGGCATCAATGCTTTCTCACAAATCAATAAATATTGCCACACTTAATCTATATCGAGATAAAAGAGGTGGATATGCCGTAATGGTCGTTGAAACAGACCAAACTATACCAGAAGATAGTATAAAATGGCTTGAACATTTAGAGGGTGTAATCAAGGTAACATATTTGGATATTACAGGAGGTGGAAAGAATGTTTTATAGTGTAAAAGAGCTGATACAGTCTGCCAAAGAAAGTCGCCGAGATGCTTGGGAATTAATACTTATGGACGATGCAAACGAAAGAAATGTATCCCAAAAAGAGTCCTTTGAGAAAATGCGTTATATGTGGCACTCTATGAAAAAATCCGTTGAAAGCTATGACCCTAATCTGGTTTCTCCCTCCGGTTTATCTGGCAAAAACGGTGGTAAAATGGAAAAATATATTCCAAACTGTGTAAGCGGAGAATTTATAGGAAAAGTTATGGCTACAGCAATAAGTGTTGCTGAGTCTAATGCCTGTATGAAATGTATTGTTGCTGCTCCAACTGCCGGTAGTTGTGGTGTTTTACCATCTGTACTGGTGCCTTTTGTTGAAAAGTACAACATTGATGAAGATACTGTACTAAAAGCCTTGTATCTTAGTGCCGGCTTTGGTCAGATTATTGCTCATAGGGCATCTATTGCCGGTGCTGAGGGTGGTTGTCAGGCTGAAATAGGTTCAGCCTCTGCTATGGCTAGTGCAACATTGGTATATTTAAGAGGTGGAACTATAGAACAAAGTGCCAACGCCTGTGCTTTTGCTTTAAAAAGTCTTTTAGGCTTAGTTTGTGACCCTGTTGCCGGACTTGTAGAAGTGCCTTGTGTAAAAAGAAATGTAATAGGTGCTGTTAATGCCATAACAAGCTGTGATATGGCTATGGCAGGTATAGAAAGTGCAATTCCTGTTGATGAAGTTATAGATGCTATGAAAGCTGTTGGCGACACTATGCCTTGCTCATTAAGAGAAACTGGTGAAGGTGGTTTGGCAGCAACTCCTACAGGTAAAAAATACGCAGAAAGTTTACCAAAATTATAAAAATTAAGCCCTATAGATTTACTAATCTATAGGGCATTTTTAATAGTGAATCAGAAAGATAAATCCGATGACTTAACTTATTCTGAATTATTTTAAGCTACTAACGAAAGCCTTAATTTCATCAAGATTCATTTTAGAGTCAAATATTTTTCTAACAATAGCAGAACCTACAATACAACCGTCTGCAATTTTGTCAAATCTTTCAACATCAGCCTTTGTAGAAATACCGAAACCGATACAAGCAGGAGTATCTGTAGCTTCCTTAACCTTAGCAACGAAGCTGTCAATTCTTGTATCAAATTCCTTTCTAACACCTGTAACACCAAGAGAAGATACGCAGTATACAAAGCCCTTGCTTTCTTTAACAAGCATAGGTATTCTGTCTTCTGATGTAAGGGCTACAAGAGGAATCATATATACATTTGTCTTATCTAAAAGTGGCTTTAATTCGTCATATTCTTCGTAAGGAAGGTCTGGCACAATAAGACCGTCAACATCTGCGTCAACACAGAGTTCAACAAATTTTTCCTTACCAAAACCAATAATAGAACTATAGTAAACCATAATTACTAATGGAATTTGGCTATTCTTTCTTACATTCTTTACAATTTTAAATGTATCTTCAAGTCTGAAACCACCGGCAAAAGCTCTAAGACCAGCAGCCTGAATAACAGGACCGTCAGCAAGTGGGTCAGAATATGGAATACCAAGCTCAATAATATCTGCACCGGCTTCTTCAAGGGCATAGACTAATTTTTCACTATCCTCAACACTAGGGTCGCCACAGCAAATATATGGTATAAGTGCCTTTTTATTTTCTTCCTTTAATTTCTTAAATCTTTCATCTATTCTATTCATATCCAATTAAATCTCCTTTCCAAGATACTTTGCAACTGTGTGAACGTCCTTATCGCCTCTACCAGAAAGACAAATAACAGCAATTTCATCTTTACCCATTTTAGGAATTTCTTTAACAGCACCAGCTAAAGCATGTGAACTTTCAATAGCTGGCATAATACCCTCTGTTCTGCAAAGCATCTGGAATGCGTCAATAGCCTCATCATCAGTTACAGAAGTATAACGAACTCTGCCTATATCGTGAAGATATGCGTGTTCTGGACCTACACCTGGATAGTCAAGACCGGCACTAATAGAATATACTGGAATTACACAGCCGTCATCGTCCTGCATAATGTAAGTTTTCATACCATGGAGAACACCTGTTCTACCACCACTAAATGCTGATGCGTGTTCGCCAGTTTCAATACCACGACCGGCAGCCTCAACACCTACAAGTTCAACACTCTTGTCTTCAACAAATGGATAGAACATACCTATTGAATTTGAGCCACCACCTACACAAGCAAATACTCTGTCAGGAAGTCTGCCTTCTTTTTCAAGAACCTGTTTTCTAGTTTCATCGCCAATAATTCTCTGGAAATCTCTTACCATTGTAGGATATGGATGAGGACCTACAGCTGAACCAATAATATAGAAAGTATCTTCTGCTCTTGCAACCCAAGTTCTGATAGCCTCGTTTGTTGCATCTTTTAATGTACCAGTACCAGTAGTAACAGGAATAACCTTAGCACCTAATAATTCCATTCTGAAAACATTGAGTTTCTGTCTTTCAATATCTTCAACACCCATATAAACTTCACATTCCATACCGAAAAGAGCAGCTACTGTAGCTGTTGCAACACCATGCTGACCTGCACCAGTTTCAGCTATAACCTTTGTCTTTCCCATATGCTTTGCAAGTAAAGCCTGTGCAAGGGCGTTGTTAATTTTGTGAGCACCTGTGTGGTTTAAGTCTTCTCTCTTTAAATAAACCTTAGCACCACCTAATTCCTTTGTAAGTCTTTCGCAATATGTAAGAGCAGATGGTCTACCAACATATTCCTTCATATAATACATAAACTCATTTTTAAATTCATCTGTAAAGCAATATTCTTCATATTCCTTTTCAAGAACTTTCAAAACTGTCATAAGTGTTTCTGGTACATACTGACCACCGTACTGACCAAAGTCTTTTTCTAATTTCATTGTACAATCCTCCTAGTATTTTAAACTTTCCATAAATTCTTTTATCTTATCATAATTCTTAAATCCGTCTACTTCTACAGAAGAACTTAAATCAATTATGTTTGGACTAACTTTTTCAATAGCATCATTTACATTAGTAGAGTTAATTCCTCCTGCTAAAATAGTAAAATGATTTTTGCTAAAATCTTCAACTGCTGACCAATCAAAGGTTTCTCCTGTGCCACCCCATTGATTTTTCTTAAATGTATCTAACACAAAACCGTCAGCATTTGTATAGCTTTCAGCAATTTCTGCACTTTCCTTATCCTTAACAGATATAGATTTCCATACAGTTTTATTTATAAAACCACAATCCTCGTTTGTTTCTCCTGAATGTAACTGGCAAACATCTAAATCCGCCTTTTCCATTATTTCAATTATTTCTTCCATAGGCTGTCCGGCAAAAACACCAACAGTTTTTATATCTGGTCTTAAATTCTTTTTTATTTCTAAGGCTTTTTCAATAGTAATTTTTCGTGGAGTATTTGCAAACACAAAACCTACATATTTAATATTCTCAAATTCATTTACCATTAAAGCATCTTCAACACGCTTTAAACCACAAATTTTAATTTCCATAGGCATTTCTGAACTCCTGTGCTTTTTTCTTTATATCTCCACTTTTCATAAAGCTTTCGCCTACTAAAATACCATTTATATTTGCCTTGCTTAATATTTTTATATCCTCTGCTGTGTGGATTGAGCTTTCGCTTATAATAACTTTGTCCTTTGGAACAAGCTCTCTAAGTCTTACAGTAGTGTAAATATCCTCTGTAAAATCGTGTAAATTTCTATTGTTTATACCAATAATTTTGGCATCTGCTGAAAGTGCAAGTTCAATTTCCTTTTCATTGTGTGTTTCAACTAAAGGTTCAAAACCTACACCTCTTGCAATATTTATGTATTCTGCTAAAACTCTTTTTTCATTTAAAACAGCAGCAATCAAAAGTATTGTAGATGCTCCCAATTCTCTTGCCTCAAAAATCTGCAAAGGAGAAACAACAAAGTCTTTTCTCAAAAGTGGTAAATCTACATTTTTGTGAATTTCCTCTAAAAATAAGGGACTACCTTGAAAATAATCTTCTTCTGTAAGAACTGAAATAGCATCAACAGCACCTACATATTCCTTAGCTATTTCTACTGGATGAAAGTCTGGTTTAATAAGACCTCTTGAAGGAGATGCTTTTTTTACTTCCCCTATTATTGAAAGTCCGTCTTTAGCCATAGCATCATAAAAAGATGCAACTGGCTTTTCCATGGCCTTGTAAAGTCTTTTGGCATCAAACTTATAATCATTTTTTTCAAGGGTAATTTTTTTCTTTGCTACAATATCATCTAATATCATATTAAATCTCCCCTTTTATAAAATTTTCTATAAGTTTCATACCGTCTGGAGTATTAATGCTCTCAGGGTGGAACTGTAATCCAACAACTGGCATTGTCTTATGTCTAATTGCCATTATTTCATCACCTACAGTAGCAGTAACTTCAAGGCAATCAGGTACTGTGCTAGGTACAATAGAAAGACTGTGGTATCTGGCTACCTGTAAAGGATTTGGTAAACCTTTAAATATACCCTTGCCATTGTGGTCAGCCATTGATGACTTACCGTGGAAAAGTTCCTTTGCATTACTTACAGTAGCACCAAAGGCAACAGCTATTGACTGATGACCAAGGCAAACGCCCATAAGAGGAATTTTGCCACTTACTGTTTTTATAATTTCAATACAGTTGCCTGCTTCCTCTGGAGTTTTAGGTCCAGGAGAAATAACAACTCTGTCTGGATTTAATGCTAAAATGCCAGCACCGTCAATTTCGTCATTTCTGAATACTCTAATATCACTATCAAATTCGCCCATATACTGGTATAGGTTATAAGTAAAACTATCGTAATTATCTACTAAAACTATCATTATACTTCTCCTCCTATTGTTTTAACAAGGGCTCTAACTTTGTTGTGGCTTTCTTCATATTCATTCTTTGGAATAGAGTCAGCAACAATTCCGGCACCTGCCTGCATATAAATCTTCTTATCTTTAATAATCATTGTACGGATTGCAATACACATATCCATATTACCATTGAAACTAAAGTAACCTATTGAGCCACCATAAAGACCTCTTTTTTCTTCTTCAAGTTCTTCAATAATTTCCATAGCTCTAATTTTAGGAGCACCTGAAAGTGTACCAGCTGGTAAGAAAGTTGAAAGAACATCAAAGCAATCCTTATCTTCTCTCTTTTCGCCCTCAACAAGACTAACAATGTGCATAACATGAGAGTAATAATGAATTTGTTTAAGCTCTGTTACCTTTACTGAACCAATCTTTGATACTCTACCCATATCATTTCTGGCAAGGTCTACAAGCATTGTGTGTTCTGCTATTTCCTTTTCATCATTTAAAAGACCCTCTGCAAGTTCTATATCTTCTTTTAAATTTTTACCTCTTTTTCTTGTACCAGCTATTGGGCAAGTCTTAACTTTGTTACCTGAAACTTCAACAAGCATTTCTGGAGAACTACCGGCAACCTGATAATCGCCAAAGTTTAAGTAAAGTAAATATGGAGATGGATTTATTGCTCTTAATTTTCTGTATAAATCAATAGGTTTTTGGTCTGTTTCTGCTGTAAGTCTTTGAGAAAGAACTACTTGGAAAATATCGCCGTCATAAATATATTTTTTAGCCTTTTCAACTATTTCTTCGTACTTTTCTTCAGTCATATTTGAAGTAAACTGAATTTTTTTAGTAGGTTGAAGTGCATAGTGTTCTTCTGGAACAGAAGTTTTAATTTCTCTTTCCATTCTGTCAAGTACAGGAATTGCATCTTCTTCCTTTTCAGCAAGAGCAACAAGTATTATTTTATCGTGGAGGTGGTCATAGGCTATAAATTCATCAAATACCATTAAATGAACTGTTGGAGTACCTACAACCTCTTTGTTTGTGTCTGGTATGTTTTCATACTGTCTTATAATATCGTAGCCAACACCACCAACAGCACCACCTGTGTAGCAAAGGTCAAGGTCAGTTTCGATTTTAAAGCCTTTCATATAATCTCTTACACTATCTAAAAGCTTTCCCTCAACTACTGTCTTTTTACCCTTTTCATCAATAGTCAATTTGTCATTTCCGCTTAAAATAGCCATAGGGTGTTTACCCATAAATGAGTAATTTGTTTTACCCTCGCCTCTTGATTCAAGCAAAAAGCCTTTTTCATTTCCTACATATTTGTAAAAAAGAGTAATAGGTGTTTCTGTATCACCAGAAAACTCACGAACAAAAGTTTTTAAAATTTTCATTTCCATTACCTCCATAAAACAATTAATTATATGCCAAATTATGAAATGTAAATATCTGTTATATATACAAAAAGACCTTGTCCAAAATTGGACAAGGTCATATAATTCGCCTATTAAGCCACCCAATCAGATACCAACATATCTTATCTCTATAACGGGAGAGCCCGTTGCAAGCTAATAACATAATGCTTTCGCCTACAAGTCTGTAAGTCCATTCCCCTAAAACCTCTGTATCGGTTCACACCAACCACCGACTCTCTGAAACATTTGTAAAAGGGTACTCCTCTTAGTCATCGACATTCATCTTTGAAATTGAAACAAGTATAGCACCATTATTCCAAATTGTAAAGACCTTTTTTGAAAAGTTTACAAATATTTTTAATTACTGTCTAGCGTTGATTGATTCGCTCATAAACTTGTCGTGGATAGCAATAGCAGCTCTGTCTGCATCAGAATCCTTAACAAGAATAGAAATCTTAATTTCAGAAGTAGAAATCATCTTTACATTGATACCTGCATCAAATGTAGCTTCGAAAAGCATAGATGCAACACCTGAGTTAGTAGCCATACCAGCACCAACAACAGAAACCTTAGCAACAGCCTTGTTTGCTGTAACATCTTCGAAACCAAGTCTTTCCTTGTGTTCATTTAAAATTCTAAGAGCTTCATCGCAATCGCCTTCTGCAACTGTAAATGAAATATCCTTTGTATTGCTTCTACCAATAGACTGGATAATAATATCTACACTAATCTTTTCCTTGCTTAATAAAGAGAAGATTTTGAATGCAACACCTGGTTCATCCTTTAAACCAACAACAGCTATTCTAGCAACATCTTTATCTACAGCTACACCACTAACTAACATCTTTTCCACTTTTACTTCCTCCTTAACGATTGTACCTTCTGCATCTGTCATACTTGAGCGTACAACTAAATTTACATTATATTTTTTAGCAAGTTCTACTGAACGGTTATGAAGTACCTTAGCACCTAAACTAGCGAGCTCAAGCATTTCATCATAAGTAATTTCATCAAGCTTCTTAGCATTCTTAACCACTCTAGGGTCAGAAGTATATACGCCATCTACATCTGTGTAGATTTCGCAAAGGTCAGCACCTAACTTTGCAGCAAGAGCTACAGCAGAAGTATCAGAACCACCTCTACCTAAAGTTGTTACATCAAGATGTCTATTTACACCCTGGAAACCTGTAATAATAACAATGTTCTTCTTTTCAAGTTCGTTATTAATTCTTTCAGTTGAAATATCCTTAATTCTAGCATTGCTATATGTTGAAGTTGAATAGATATTGCACTGGAAAGCATTTAAAGAAATTGCTGGATAGCCAAGCTTGTTAATAGCCATAGCCATTAAAGCAACAGACTGCTGTTCACCAGTTGATAAAAGCATATCCATTTCTCTCTTTGATGCGTTTGGATTAATTTCCTTAGCTTTTTCAATAAGTTCGTCAGTAGTATCACCCTGAGCACTTAAAACAACTACAACCTGATTGCCCTCTTTATAGCTGTTTACGATAGTCTGTGCAACATGATTAATTCTTTCTGCATTGGCAACAGAGCTACCACCAAATTTTTTTACGATTAACACAATATTTGCCTCCTAATCTTCAACTCTGATTGTGTTGAGGATACCTACAACACCGTCACAGTTCAATAATTCATTTAATTTATCATTTAATTCCTTTTCCTTAGCCTTGTTTGTAACGAAAGCAAATTCGCCATCAAGACCGAAGAATTCGATTACTTCATCTACGCCGAATACACTCTTAACATCAGCCTTAGCCTTTTCTTTATCATTATATTCAATTCTTACGAACTTGCGAGTTTCAACTTCGTCAATGTTCATAAGTTCCTGCTTTTCAGCAGACCAACCAATACCAAGGTTAATATTTTTGTGATTTACAGCTTCTACAATATCACTTACTACAGCACTAGCAGTAGGGAGCTTACCAGCACCCTTACCATAGAACATAACATCGCCAAGCATATTACCCTGAAGTAAAATAGCATTGAATACATCATTTACCATAGAAAGTGGATTTTCTTTATTTACAATAGCTGGAGCAACTCTAGCCCAAACCTTGCCGTTTTCAAAATCAGCTGTAGCAAGGAGCTTAATAGAGCAACCCATCTTCTTTACATAGTCCATATCTGTCTTAGAGATATTTGTAATACCTTCTGTATAAATATCATCATAAGAAACAGTTTTTTCTGTTGCAAGAGATGCTAAAATAGCAATCTTTCTACAAGCATCATAACCTTCAACATCGGCGTCAGGATTTCTTTCAGCATAACCCTTAGCCTGTGCATCACTTAAAACATCATTGTATTCAAGACCTTCTTCAGACATCTTAGTGAGCATATAGTTTGTAGTACCATTTAAAATACCAACAATCTTAACGATTTCATCAGAAGTAATACTTCTGTTAATTGGTCTGATAATTGGGATACCACCACCAACGCTTGCTTCATAGAGGAAGTTTACATTGTATTCCTTAGCAAGAGCCATAAGCTCTCCACCATGAGCAGCAACAAGTTCCTTGTTAGATGTACAAACACTCTTTCCAGATTCAAGAGCCTGCTTAACAAATGTGTAAGCTGGGTTAATACCACCCATTACTTCAACAACTACATCAATAGTATTATCATTTAAAATATCATTGTAATCGTGAGTAATAATTTCCTGAACAGGGTCACCTGGGAAATCTCTTAAATCTAAAACATATTTGATGTTGATAGGTTCATAAGACTTAGAATTAATTCTGTCCTTGTTTGTATTGAGAACCTCAACTACACCTGAGCCTACTGTACCGTAGCCCAATACTGCTATATTTGCCATTAAATTCACTCCCTCGCAATAATCTTCAAGGACATAACACCTTGCATTTTGGCAATTTTATTTAAAAGCTTAGTCAAACCAATGACTAACTCTCCTGTTTCTATACTGATTGTGACATTGGCCACATTGTTTATAGGTATTGTCTGATTAATAGTAAGAACATTAGCACCACTAGCAGAAATAGCATTAAGAACATTTGAAAGTATGCCAGCCTCATCAGCCAAATTTATAGAAATTATAGCTGTTCGACCTCGTGTACTTTCTCCTAATGTAAACACATGGTCCTTATATTTATAGTAAGCACTTCTACTTACTCCAACTTTGTCGACAGCCTCTTGTACCGAGGTAATGCCTCCAGAGTTAAGCAGTTCTTTTACCTGCAATACTTTAGTGAATACCTCAGGCAGCACCTTTTTATCCACAATAATTAATTCCGAAGAATTGTCCATATTTTGTACTCCCTCTATATACATCTGTATTCCATAGGTGGAACTATACCACACTTTCGACAAAAAAGCAAGCATTTTTTGTATTTTTCTAAAAAACATTTGTCCACCGTAAAATTACACCAATTTTACATTTTCCATTTTTCTGTAAAAAAATACCGTAAAACAATGGTTTACATAGTCGTTTTACGGTTTACATTTTTCACTATTTTTATTTTCTTTTAAAACCTCTTGAAATAAATTCAACCATTGTATCGTGGTATCCTTTATCCATATATTTATCCAATACAGTTCTCTCAAAATTTATAACTGTATACATATCATCTTTCATAGTTTCATCTGGAATAACTTCTATAAACTTGCAATTCTTATACTTGCTTTTGTCCGGAATTTTTCTATTTGTTAAATAAATTATTATAAATTTTCTATAGCCTATATCGTAAAGAGGTTGTATAGGAACATTGTCAGAAAAACCACCGTCAAGATACAGCTCCCCATTTATTTTCTTTGTTCCATACACAGGGTATATAGCACTGGACGCCAATGCAATTTCAATTATTTTTTCCTTTTCTTCTTTATTTAACATAAAGTAATAAGGTGTAAAAAGTTCATTTTCTGAAATTTTACTTGCACAGGCATAAACTGTTCTGCCGACTCTTAAACTTTCCATATTTATATTTTCTCTTAATATATTTTCCAAGCCGTCTTGAGAACAAAATCCCTTTGTATCGAATATAACCTTGTAAATATCCGTCATTCTACTTTTAACTATATCTTTTCCCAGAGGCAAAATTTTGGCAACTGCATTTGCAAAACCATTGGGGTCTACACCTAAGGTATCTATTTTTTCCATAGCTTTTCTGGATATTTCTAAAATATTTTCCGTTCCCGAATTTTTAGAGCCAAAAGGTGTTATATCCTCCTGTTTTATAGTTTTCCACACATTTATAGCCTTGTCAAAATCGTCTTGCCCTATTAATAGTGCATTTAAAGCACCTACAGAAGTACCTGAAACAGCTGTTATTTCGTCATATAGTTCCAGTTGACGCAAAGCAGCCCAAACCCCTATTTGGTAAGCACCCTTTGCACCACCACCATTTAATACAAGTCCATAACCCTTGTTCAAAAAATCACATCCTAAAATAGAGTTTTATAAAATTCCGGTATTCTGTCCTTTCTAGTAGGAAAATCACTTCTATACTGTTTTACATCATTTGTAATATCTCCTATTACCATACCTTCTACTTTTGAAAGGCTTGAAAGCACATCGCCATTAGGATTTATAATGCAACTATCCCCTGAGTATCTTAAATCTCCAACTTTACCTACACAATTTATGGCAAAAATGTATACTTGATTTTCAATAGCTCTAGCCTTTAAAAGAGTTTTCCAATGTTTTTTTCGAGATGCTGGCCAGTTGGCAGCTACAACTATTGCATCACATTCCTTTGAAAGTGCCTGAAAAATTTCCGGAAATCTCAAGTCATAACAAATAAGTAGACCTATTGTAAAATTATCAAACTTAAACTTTGAAAGACTTGCTCCGGAAACAAAATACTTATCCTCTCCACTATAGCTGAAAGGGTGTATTTTTGCATAGTCAGCCAAAACATTCCCCTCTGAATTGACTACTGTATACTTATTTCTGGCTTTATGCCCCATTTCTTCAACCCAGCCAAATCCTATAGCAATTTTATTTTCCCTTGCTATTTTAGAAATCTTTTGTACTGTATAATTATAATTCTCTTTTGTATTATTAATATTCATAGAAAAACCAGTAAAACTCATTTCAGGAAATAGCATTAATTCTATGTTGTGCTTTTTTGCCTGTTCTATAAATTCAACACATTTTTCTATATTCTTCTCTTTGTCTTCCCATATAATATTTGTCTGACACATAGCAACTTTCATACTTCAACCCCCTTTTTTCTGTAATTATATCCCAAAAAAATTAGGCTTACAATATTATATTTCAAATATTATGCTAAATTTAATATTTATTAATTTATTTGTGTTTTTTATAAAAAATTTTTAGGGCATGTTTAGGGCAAAATAAAAGTCCCGAAAGCCAGTAAATAAGCCACTTAGGGAATTTAGGGCATATTTTTTATAAATAAAATTATTAAAAATAAATATATAAAATATAATATAGTATAAAAAAATCATAAATTTCACCCTAAAAATTTCAAAACAGCCTACAACCCCAGTAAACAAGCCACTTTGCGTTAAAAAAAATCACTCTATAATTTTCCCTAAAACTTGCCCTAAAATGCCCTGAAATAATTTAACTATAAAATCCTATCCTTAACGAATTTATTCTGAGTAAACAATCTTTACTCTTTTTTAGCTTGTTCAACTATGCCATAATTAAAAGAATTAACTATGTTTTTAAATATTCTTGACTTTTAAAATTTTGATGATATAATTAAATTTGAATTGAAAACGGTGATGAGGACAGTAATTTTTGTCAATATGTATTCAGAGAGGGATATGGTGCTGTGATTATCCTTGCATGACAACTATGAAAACCACCTCTGAGTGGCTTTAATAAAGCACGGTTTGCTCCGTTAAAGGCTGACAAGTGGCACTTTTATGTGCAATTTGGGTGGAACCACGGTTATTATCGTCCCTGCTTTGGCAGGGATTTTTTTATACCCGTAAAAAACATTTTTAGGTAAATTTGCCCCAATCTTATTTACCACAGTTATTTTTTATGGAGGAATTAAAATGGTTAATGTAACATTAAAAGACGGTACTTCTAAAGCATATGCTAAGGGTACTACTATTCTTGAAATCGCAAAGAACCTTAGCGAAGGTCTTGCTAGAAACGCATGTTGTGGCAAAATTGATGGCGAAGTTGCAGATTTAAGAGATGCAGTTGAAAAGGATTGTACAGTTGAAATTTGTACTTTTGACTCTCCAGAGGGTAAAAAGGCTTACAGACATACAGCATCTCACATTATGGCTCAGGCTGTAAAGAGATTATATCCAGAAGCTAAGCTCGCTATTGGACCAGCAACTGATGAAGGTTTCTACTATGATTTTGACAGAAAGCCTTTTACAAATGAAGAATTTGCTGACATCGAAAAAGAAATGAAGAAGATTGTTAAAGAAAATCTTCCTATTGAAAGATATGAACTTCCTAGAGAAGAAGCTATCAAGTTTATGAAAGAACAAGACGAACCTTACAAGGTAGAGCTTATTGAAGACCTTCCTGAAGATGCTGTTATTTCTTTCTACAAGCAGGGTGACTTTACTGACCTTTGTGCAGGTCCTCACCTTATGAGCACTAAGCCAATTAAGGCATTTAAGATTACTAACGAAGCTGGTTCTTCAGGTGCTTACTGGAGAGGTAACGAAAAGAACAAAATGCTTGCTAGAATTTACGCTACTGCATTTACAAAGGCTGCTGACCTTGACGAATTTATAAAAGCAAGAGAAGAAGCTAAACTTCGTGACCACAACAAGTTAGGTAGAGAAATGCACTTATTCACTACTACTGATGTTATTGGTCAGGGTCTTCCACTTCTTATGCCAAAGGGTGCAAGAATTGTTCAGACTTTACAGAGATTTGTTGAAGACGAAGAACAAAAGAGAGGTTATTTATTAACTAAAACTCCTTTAATGGCTAAGAGTGACCTTTACAAGATTAGTGGTCATTGGGACCATTACAAAGACGGTATGTTCGTTCTTGGCGATGAAGAAAAGGACGACGAAGTATTTGCTCTCCGTCCTATGACTTGCCCATTCCAGTATATGGTATACAATGCAGAACAGCACAGCTACAAGGATTTACCTTGCAGATATGGCGAAACTTCTACACTTTTCAGAAATGAAGCATCAGGCGAAATGCACGGTCTTATCAGAGTAAGACAGTTCACTATTTCTGAAGGTCACTTAATTTTAAGACCAGACCAGTTAGAAGAAGAATTCAAGGGTTGTCTTGAACTTGCTACATTTATGTTAAAGACTGTAGGCTTATACGAAGATGTTAGCTTTAGATTTTCTCAGTGGGACCCTAACAATACTGATAAGTACATTGGTACTGCTGAACAGTGGGACGAAGCACAGGGTGCTATGGAAAGAATCCTTAAACATTTAGGTGTTCCTTATACTGTAGGTATTGATGAAGCTGCTTTCTATGGTCCAAAGCTTGATATTCAGATTAAGAATGTATTCGGTAAGGAAGATACTCTTATTACTATTCAGATTGACCAGTTACTTGCTGAACAGTTTAATATGTACTACATTGATAAGGACGGTCAGAAGAAGAGACCATACATCATTCACAGAACTTCTTTAGGTTGCTATGAAAGAACTCTTGCCCTTCTTATTGAAAAGTATGCAGGTCACTTCCCAACTTGGCTTGCACCTGTTCAGGTTAAACTTCTTCCTATTTCTGATAAGTATGCTGACTATGCTGCTAAGGTTGAAGCTGAATTTAAGGCTGCTGGTATCAAGGTAGAAACTGACTCAAGAGCAGAAAAGATTGGTTACAAGATTAGAGAAGCAAGAAACGAAAGAGTACCTTATATTGTTGTTGTAGGCGAAAAGGAAGCTGCCGACAATACTCTTTCTGTAAGATGTAAGGGCGAAGATTTAGGCTCTTATGCTGTTGAAGATTTCATCAAAGAAATTACTGAAGAAATCAAAAACAAGACTAAAAGATGGTAATTTTTAATTATTAGAATAACTATGGGAGGTCAAAAGCCTCCCATTTTTTATAATTTTATAGGGGGATTTTATGTACGATTTAACACAGCTTGGAGAAAACACATATTGCTTTAACTGTTTTTCAAATGTTGGTATTTATAAACTAAACGAAAAAGATGTTTGCCTTATAGATAGTGGCGATGATAAATCATCAGGCAAAAGACTTATGCGAACATTAGACGAAAAAGGTTGGAATGTAAAAGCTATTGTAAATACCCATTCTCATACTGACCATATTTTTAACAACCAAAGCCTTATAGAAAAATATGGCTGTAAAGTATATGCAAATTCCAATGATATAGCCTTTATGAATGACAGTTTTCTAAATCCAGCCTTTGTCTGTGCATCAAATCCACCAAAAGAAATGCTTACAAGGTACTATGTTCATCAGCCCCACTACGGAGAAAATTTGGATAAGGCGGATTTACCTCTTGAATACATTCCTCTCCCTGGACATACTGGATATATGATAGGCATAAAAACTCCAGACGATGTATTTTTCGTTGGAGATTGCGTTGTTGACCCTATTACATTTAGAAAAACTAAAATAATATACATTTACGATATAGCCGGCTTTTTAAACTCTATTGACAAGGCTTTAAATGTAAATGCTAAAATATATGTTCCAGCTCATAGCACACCTACTGAAGACTTTAGACCTATTGCCGAGGCAAATAAAAATACTGTAAATGAAGTAGCTGAAATTGTTTGGGAAGAATGTAAAGCTCCCCTTTCTCCAGAAGAATTAACAAAGGCTGTCGCCGATAGGTTGGGCTACAAAATGGGCTATAGCCAGTATATGACTGTTCAATCAACACTAAAAAGCTATTTGACATACTTGCAACAGCAAGGTAAAGCCCAAACCTATGTTGAAAACAATAGAATTTACTGGAAAAGCATTGTCTAATCTTGACATTAAATTTTTTATATGTTATTATTTATTCCAGTAAATTTGCGATGAAAAAGTCAATATGCCTGTTTTGTTACAACCCAGAGAGTGTTCCGGTGGCTGAAAGGGACTCAGTAAATTCAGGTTAGTTACAGCTTTGGAGCAAAAAGGTTGTCCCTCCTTTATGGGGAATTTGAGGCAGGCATTTTTTGTCTGTGAATTAAGGTGGTAACACGGGTATTCTCGTCCTTTTGGATTGGGAATACCCTTTTTTATTTATTAACGGAGGTAAAACAATGACTATTTTTGACGAGTTAAAGGCAAGAGGTCTTCTTGCACAGCTTACAGACGAAGAAGAAATCAAAGAACTTATTAACAATGGTAAGGCTACTTTCTACATTGGTTTTGACCCTACTGCTGACAGTTTACATGTTGGTCACTTTATGGCTCTTTGCCTTATGAAGAGATTACAGATGGCAGGTAACAAGCCTATTGCCCTTATTGGTGGTGGTACAGCCATGGTTGGCGACCCATCTGGCAGAACTGATATGCGTCAGATGATGACACCAGAAACTATTCAGCACAATGTAGATTGCTTTAAAAAGCAGATGGAAAGATTTATTGACTTTTCTGACGGCAAGGCACTTCTTGTAAACAATGCTGATTGGCTTATGAACCTTAACTACATTGAACTTTTAAGAGATGTAGGTGCTCACTTTAGTGTAAACAGAATGCTTACAGCTGAATGTTACAAGCAGAGAATGGAAAAGGGTCTTTCTTTCCTTGAATTTAACTATATGATTATGCAGAGTTACGACTTCTTCAACCTTTACAAGGAATATGGTTGTAATATGCAGTTTGGTGGCGATGACCAGTGGAGTAATATGCTCGGTGGTACAGAACTTATCAGACGAAAGTTAGGTAAAGATGCTTATGCTATGACAATTACACTTCTCCTTAATTCAGAAGGTAAGAAGATGGGTAAAACTCAGTCAGGTGCTGTATGGCTTGACCCTAAGAAAACTTCTCCATATGACTTCTACCAGTACTGGAGAAATGTTGCCGATGCTGATGTATTAAAGTGTCTCAGAATGCTCACTTTCCTCCCTCTTGAACAGATTGACGAAATGGATAAGTGGGAAGGTAGCCAGCTTAACAAGGCTAAGGAAATCCTTGCTTACGAACTTACTGCTCTTGTTCATGGCGAAGAAGAAGCTAAAAAGGCTGATACAGCTGCTAAATCTTTATTTGCTGGTGGTGCAAAGGGTGGCTCTGTTCCAACAACTGAAATCACTAAGGACGAATTAGGCGAAGGTTTACAGATTATTGAAGTTCTTGAAAAGTGTAAACTTATCCCTAGTAGAGGCGAAGGTAGACGCCTTGTACAGCAGGGTGGCGTAAGAGTAAACGAAGAAAAGGTTACTGATATTGGTACAGTTATTACTGCTGAAATGTGTGATGAAGACGGTATCATTATGATTCAGAAAGGTAAAAAGACTTTCCACCAGTTAAAGGTTAAATAATTTAGTATAAACATAAAAAGGACTTTGCAAAATCGCAAAGTCCTTTTTTTATTGAAGTAGTTTATTTTATTCGTAATCTTTGTAGTAGTGACCAATTCTGTCAGCTGCAAGCATAGCATTGTACACACTTTCAGGAGTAACTTCAAAAGGCATATTGTGGGCTGTATCCCCTTCAGCACAAGCAAGAGTTGCTGCCTCCATAAGTTTTTCTTCATCAAGTTTCTTAATACCTAATTCTTCAAATGTAACTGGTAAGCCAATGTTGATACAGAATTCAACAACTTCTTCTAAATCCTCAGTTGAAACATTTTCCAATACAAGCTGAGAAAGTACACCAAAGGCAACCTTTTCGCCATGGTACATACCATGTGTTTCTTCTATACAAGTAAGACCATTGTGAATAGCATGAGCAGCAGCAATACCACCACTTTCAAAGCCAATGCCAGAAAGATAAGTATTAGCCTCAATAATATTTTCAACAGCAGGAGTACAAGCACCAGCATTTACAGCAAGTAAAGCCTTAGCACCGTCTTCCATAAGAGTTTTGAAACAAAGTTCAGAAAGTGCCATAGCTGTCTTTGAAACACTACCACCCATACAGCTAGTAGTATTTGACCTCATACAGGCTCTAGTTTCAAAATATGTTGCAAGGGCATCGCCCATACCTGAAACAATTAATCTTACAGGTGCAGCAACAATAATATCTGTATCCAAAAGAATTATGTCTGGATTAGCTGGCAACCATAAATATTCATCAAACTGACCGTCATCAGTATAGAGAACTGATAAAGCTGAACAAGGTGCGTCAGTAGATGCAGCAGTTGGCACACAAACAACAGCTATATCCTCATAATATGCAACAGCCTTTGCAGTATCAAGTATTTTTCCCCCACCAATACCTACTACAATGTCACATTTTTCTTTCTTTAAAATTTCCCCCATTCTATTAACTTCGCTCTTTGAACATTCCCCATTGAATATTTCCCATACAACCGTAGTATCTGTCCCCTCAACAGCCTTATTAATCTTCTCCTCTACTCTCTTTTTACCACTTTTACTAACGAGAATAAGTAACTTTTTACCTAATCTTTCAGTATATTTAGTAATTTCAGCAAGAGTGCCTTTTCCCTGTATATAACGACTTGGTGAACCAATAATTCTAGCCATAGTAAAACCCTCCAAAACTTTGTTATTTTCTTATCAATCTTATTTTACCACTTTGATAAAATTTTGTCAATTAGTGGATTTTCACTATTTATATTCCCCAAATTTAGTAAAAATTACAATATAATATTACTACACTACAAAAGGCATACCCCTTTCGGAATATGCCTTGTTTTTAAAATTCGTATATTTTACTTTCTTCTACAGCCTGTTCAATAAGTTCATCAAGACCTTCAATTTTTCTTTCTATATTTTCTATTATAGATTTTTTTGGCTTAGTTTCTGGGTGTTTTGCTACGAAAACTGTACAACAATCTTCATATGGTCTTATTGAAATATCAAAAGTACCTATTTTTCTTGCCCAATCTACTATTTCCTGTTTATCCATAGCACAAAGAGGACGAAGAACAGGCATATCTGTTACAGCTGAATCAATAGCATTTATTGCGTGCATAGTCTGACTTGCTACCTGACCAATACTATCTCCTGTTACAAGTGCCATACTCTTATTTTTCTCTGCTACAAGTCTAGCAGCCTTGAGCATTGCTCTCTTTAAAAGTATAGTCATTTTTTCTGGTGGAGTATTTTGGTAAATTGTAAGCTGAGTTTTAGTAAATGGCACAACATAAAGTTTAAAACTGCCTGTAAATACTGCAACTCTTTCTGCTAAATCTAAAACTTTCTGCTTTGCTCTTTCTGATGTATAAGGTGGAGAATCAAAGTAAACAGCCTCCACTTCTACACCTCTTTTAGCAGTAAGGAATGCTGCAACAGGACTATCTATACCGCCTGACATAAGTACAGTAGCTCTGCCTGATGCACCATATGGCAAACCACCAAAGCCATAAATAAGTTTGCTATAAATATAGGCATTATTTCTCAACTCAACCATTAACTTAACTTCTGGCTCGTGAACATCAACAGTAAGATTTGGCATATTGTTGAGAATATATCCACCTACTTCTGCACTTACTTCATTACCTGTCATAGGGTATCTCTTGTCAGAACGCTTTGTCACAACCTTGAAAGAAACTCCACCGTTAGGATAGCTTTCCTTAAACTGCTGTAAAGCAACTTCTCTTAAATTTTCAATAGACTGGTCATCTACTTCCCAACAAGGGCATACTGCTGTAACACCTAATATATTTACTACAAGAGGAACTACTGTGTCATAATCTACATCAGTAATTTCGTTGAGAACAAGTATTCTACCCTGTTCCTTATAAACCTTGTAGCCCTCGTAATCTTTAAGTCTGTTTATAATAGTAGTTATAAGTCTGTTTTCTACTAAATATCTATTTTTGCCACGCATAGCAATTTCGCCATACTTGACCAAAAGTACCTTTTTCATATTTTCTCCTTTATCTTGGCTGGAACATTCTAAGCATAGGAACTTGTTCCTTTAAAACCTCAATTACCTTTTCAGCTTCTTCAACTGTGTTTTCACAATCAAAGCTAAAACGAACTGTACTAGAACCTCTGCCGTCAATTAAGTAATCAACTATTTTCTTCTTTTCTTTAGCCCTGCTTGAACAAGCTGAACCTGTTGCTACATATATCTCGTAATTTTCAAGGGCGTGTAAGAGAACTTCTCCCTTTACTCCTTCAAAACTTAAATTCAATATGTAAGGACTACCATTTTCACTATCGCCGTTTACATAAACATCTGGCAAAATATCGCAAATAGTCATTAACTTTTCCTTAACAGCCTTAACTTTTTCAAAATTCTTTTCCAAATCTCTTTTAGCTATTTCAGCACCAAGACCCATAGCTACAATAGAACCTGTGTTTTCTGTACCAGGTCTGAAGCCCTTTTCCTGACCACCACCAAAGTGGAGATTTTTGGCTCTTACACCTTTTCTGAGATATAAAACACCTACACCCTTTGGACAATGTATTTTATGACCACTTACAGAAATAGCATCAAAATGTTTGCCATTTATAGGGTGCTTGCCAAAGGCCTGAACGCAATCTGTATGGAAAATACAATTTTTATTTTTACTTTTTATAATTTCTGCAATTTTTTCTATAGGCTGAACAGTACCAACTTCATTATTTACATACATTATGCTGACAAGAATTGTATTTTCGTCTACTTCTCTTTCCAATTCTTCAAGATTAATATAACCCTTTTCATCAGCATTAAGTGTAACAACTTCAAAACCTCTTGCCTCTAACTCTTTAAAGCTGTCAGCTACAGAGGGATGTTCAATATTTGAAGTAATAACCTTATTACCTCTCTTTTTGTATGCCTCAGCAATACCTAAAACAGCTGTATTATTTGCCTCTGTTCCACCACTTGTAAAATAAATTTCATCTGGAGTAACATTAAGGGCATTTGCCACTTTCTTTCTGGCCTCTATTAATTCCTTTTCAGCCTCAAAACCTATACTGTGAAGTGATGACGGATTAGCAAAATTATTTTTCAAAAAATCGCATAATTTTTCATAGACAGGCTCACTAATTTTAGTCGTTGAACCATTGTCAAAGTAAATCACTTTTATTCCTCCAATTCGTAAAGCAAAATAACTGATGTTACAAGACCGGCAGTTTCTGTTCTCAATATTCTCTTTCCGAGAGTAACAGAAGTTATGCCATTTTCTCCCGCAAGAGCAATTTCATCATTTGAAAAACCACCCTCTGGACCAATGAAAACACCTATAGAAGTACCTTTAAATTTCTTTGTAACAGCTTTAAGTGTATTCTTTTCTTCCTTTTCGTAAGGAATTATTGCCATATCAAGGCTTTTTGCTTTTTCAACAGCCTGCTTAAAAGTCATAACATTTTCAACAACAGGTATTTTACCTCTGCCACATTGTTTTGCTGCTGACTCTGCTATTTTATTCCAACGAGCAATTTTCTTTTCTTCTTTACCATCTAATTTTACAACTGTATGTTCAGTTTTTACTGGAACAATAGAGTCAACGCCTATTTCAATACACTTCTGTATTACAAGCTCCATTTTGTCAGCCTTTGGAAGTCCCTGAAATAAAGTTATTTTTACTTTTGGCTCATTGTCATTTGTAAAAATATCTGTAATTTCAGCTGTTACGCATTTCTTATCTATTTCAGTAAGTTTACAGGTATAATCTCTGCCCTCTCCGTCGCCTACAGTTATTTCGTCGCCAACTTTGCCACGAAGAACCATGGCAATATGTCTTGCATTATCTCCGTCAAGAGTTACTGTATGGTCAGAAATATTGTTTTTGTTTACAAAGAATTTAGGCACAGTATCACTCCTTAATAGATGTAATAGATACCCATTCGTCCTTTATAGAAGTATCTATAACCTTTAAACCAACTTCAGCAAGTGCCTTGTAAACATCGTCAATTCTATCCTTAATAATACCAGAGGCAATAAATACGCCACCCTTTTTAAGCTGTTTTGGAACAACTGGACTAATGGCACAAATAACATCGGCAATAATATTTGCTACAACAACATCGTACTTGTCATAACCGATTTCGTCCTGTAAAGCCTTATCGTCAATTACATTACCACTTGTAACATAGTATTTACTCTTATCTACACCACTAAGGTCAGCATTTTCATAAGCTGTTTTAATAGCATTTGCGTCAATATCAACAGCAAAGGCACTCTTTGCACCAAGTAAAAGTGCTACAACAGAAAGAATACCACTACCACAACCTAAATCGGCTACAACTGAATTTTCATCAATATATTTTTCAAGCTGTAACATACAAAGCTGTGTAGTCTGATGAAGACCTGTACCAAAAACATGGCCAGGGTTAATTTTAAATGTAACTCTGCCGTCTGGAGCTTCCATATCTTCCCAAACAGGCTTTACAAAAATTCTGTTACCTACACAGAAAGGCTTATAAAATTCTTTCCACTTGTTAAGCCATTCCTGGTCATCTAAGTTGCTCTTTGTTTCAATAGCAAGTCTACCTAAATCAAGACCTATATCCATTGACTTTAATCTTTCAACGCCAGCCTTAATATTTAAAAATATTTCGTGGCCATAAGGATTTTCACTTACATAAACTGTAACCTTAGTTTCTCCAATAGGCTTGTTTAAAAGTTCTTCGTCTACATAGTCCCAAAATTCGCTACTTGTATTAAGATATTCCTTTAATTCTCTGTCATCTTCTACCTGAATACCAGTTACACCAGTTTCTAAAAGCATAGCACTTACTGGCTCAATACCCTCTGTAGTTGTATATATTTTTACTTCTTTCCATTCCATAGCCTAAAACCTCCATAATTAATCTATTTTATAGTATCACAAAACAGCCTTTTTTACAAGTGAGCATATTGCCTATTTTACTGGTTATACTAGGTTATAACAAATAAAAAGGAGAAAAATATGAAAAATAAAATTTTACCCTGTATTATAGGCATAATAACAGGTATTGCCAATGGCTTTTTAGGCTCCGGTGGTGGTACTGTTGTTGTTCCCTGCCTTGAAAAATTTATGAAAACAGAACCTCACAAAGCCCACGCAACAGCCATAGCCATTATACTGCCTCTGACTGTTATAAGTGCCTTTTTATATTACTACAAGCTTCATGTTGACCTTAAAACCTTAGGACTTGTTTCCATTGGTGGCATAGCCGGTGGATTGACTGGAGCAAAATTACTAAACAAAATATCTGTCAAATATCTACACTACATTTTTGGTGGAATAATGATTATAGCAGGAGTGAAATCACTATTATGGCGTTAATAATAACCGGTTTTTTATCTGGAATAATAGGTGGAATGGGTATTGGCGGTGGCACAATACTTATACCAATAATGACAATATTTTTAGGTTTTGACCAAAAAACAGCACAGGCAGTAAACTTAATTTATTTTATACCTACGGCCATTACAGCCCTTACAATTCATATCAAAAATAAACAAATAGAAAAAAATAACTTGTGGCTTTTAATAGTTTTTGGTATAATAGGCACAATAATAGGCACATTATGTGCTTTAAAACTAGACGATACTATACTTAGGAAGTGTTTTTCTGTTTTTCTCCTCATTGTAGGAGCATATGAAATTTACAAAGGTTTTAAGGCTAAAAACACTAATAAAAATTAGGTTTTGGCTGAATTTTCCTTACAATTAAAAGGGTTGTGCTTTTTAGGTATAGGTGTTATAATGTAGAAAGATTTATATTCTTTAGGAGGAAAACTATAATGGGTAATTATTTTGGTACAGACGGCGTAAGAGGCGTTGCCAATATTGAGCTTACTCCAGAATTGGTGTATAAGCTAGGAAGAGCCGGTGCGTATGTTTTAACTAAGCATACTAATCACACTGCTAAAATAATCGTAGGTATGGATACTCGTATTTCTGGGGATATGCTTGAATCAGCTTTAATTGCAGGTATATGTTCTGTAGGTGCTCACGCAGTAAGTCTTGGTATTGTTCCAACTCCTGCTGTAGCTTATCTCGTAAGAAAGTATAATGCTGACGCTGGTGTTGTTATTAGTGCATCTCATAATCCAGTTCAGGATAATGGTATTAAATTCTTTAATTCTCAGGGCTTTAAGCTTAGAGATGAAATCGAAAACGAAATTGAAACTTATATGACAGATAAGTGGGAAGAAATTCCTCGTCCTTATGGTGACAAGGTTGGAGCTAAGACACTTGGTGAAGAAGCTATTGACGATTATGTAGACTTCCTTGTATCTTCAACTGATATTAAACTTGATGGCATTAAACTTGCTATTGACTGTGCAAACGGTGCTACATACAAGGCAGCTCCTATGGCTCTTGAAAGACTTGGTGCTGAAGTTGTAGCTATACATAGAGAACCAGACGGTACTAACATTAACCTTAACTGTGGTTCAACTCATATGGAAGATTTATGCCAGTTTGTAAAGGAAAATGACGATATTCAGCTTGGTATTGCCTTTGACGGTGACGGCGACAGATGTCTTGCCTGTGACGGCAACGGTAATATGGTTGACGGTGATGTTGTTATGGCTATTTGTGCTAAGCATATGAAGGACAACGGCAAACTTAAAAACAACACTATTGTTGCTACAGTTATGAGTAATATGGGTCTTTTCAAAATGGGTCGTGAAAACGGTATCAAGGTTGAAAGAACTAAAGTTGGCGACCGTTATGTCCTTGAACATATATTAGAAAACGGAGATTGTTTCGGTGGCGAACAGTCTGGTCATATTATTTTCTTTGACTACAACACTACAGGTGATGGTACATTAACAGCTATTCAGCTTCTTACTACTCTTAAAAAGCAGAACCAGACACTTGAAGAAGCAAAGAAGATTATGGAAGTATTCCCTCAGGTACTTGTAAACGCAAGAGTTGACAACAAGCGTAAAAAGGAATACCTTTCAAACGAAACTATTAAGGCAGAAATTGAAAAGTTAGAAAGCAAGTTTAGTGGAGAAGGTAGAGTTCTTATTCGCCCTTCTGGTACTGAACCAATTGTTAGAGTTATGATTGAAGGTCGTGACCAGTCTGTCCTCAAAGAAGAGGCCGAAAGACTTGCAAGACTTATTGAAGGTTTATTAAGTTAAGCCGAAGGAGGATTTAAAATGTGTGGTGTAGTTGGTTACATAGGTCACAGAGATGCTGTACCTGTACTTTTAAGTGGTTTAACAAAGCTTGAGTACAGAGGCTATGACTCTGCTGGCGTTGCTGTACTTAACGAAGAAACTGATACTATAAATGTGCGTAAAACTAAGGGTCGTATTGAGAATTTACAAAATCTTCTCCTTACTTCTCCTATTCAGGGTCACTTAGGCATTGGTCACACAAGATGGGCAACTCATGGTGCTCCATCTGATGTTAATGCTCACCCTCACTCTAGTAACGACAGTAAGTTTGCTGTAGTTCACAATGGTATCATTGAAAACTATATGGAATTTAAGGAAGAACTTGAAGCTAAAGGTTACAAGTTCAAGTCTGAAACAGATACAGAAACTGTAGTTCATCTTATTGATAGCTACTATAACGAAGGTATGGACCTCCTTGATGCAGTATTCAAGGTTCTTGACAGAATTGAAGGTTCTTATGCCCTTGGTATTGTTTGTAAGGATTTTCCTGACACACTTATTGCAGCCAGAAAGGATAGTCCACTTGTTGTAGGTATTGGCGAAGGCGAAAACTTTATTGCCTCTGATATGCCAGCTATTTTGAATTATACTAAGAATGTATATCTTCTTGATGACAAGGAAGTTGCTATTATCAAGGCAGATTCTATTGAAATCTTAAACGACAAAAAAGAACCTGTTAAGAAAGAAGTATTTACATACAACTGGGATATTGAAGCAGCTGAAAAGAATGGTTATGACCACTTTATGCTCAAGGAAATTTACGAACAGCCTAAGGTTGTAAAGGATAATATTTCAAGCCGTTTTAGTGATGACGGTAAGAGCATTAAGCTTGACGGTATCAAACTTGGTAAAAAAGAACTTGAAAACATTAACAGAATTTATATTGTAGCTTGTGGTACAGCTTTCTATGCTGGTCAGGTAGGTAAATTCCTTATTGAAAGAATTGCCAGAATACCAGTTAATTCAGAAGTTGCAAGTGAATTTAGATACAAAGACCCACTTATTGATGAGCATACACTTATGATTGTAGTTTCTCAGTCTGGCGAAACAGCTGATACTTTAGCTGCTATGCGACTTGCTCAGTCTAAGGGTGCAAGAGTTTTAGGCGTTGTTAATGCCGTTGGTAGCTCTATTGCAAGAGAAGCTGACGATGTTCTCTATACCCTTGCTGGTCCTGAAATTGCCGTTGCCTCTACAAAGGCATTTAGTGCACAGGTTGTAGCTATGTATCTTCTCACTCTCCATATTGCTCAGGAACTTAACAAAATTTCTCCAGAGGAATTTGCTAAAATTAAGGTTGCCCTTGAAGAATTACCTTCTTTGGTAAACAATATTCTTACAAAGGCTGCTCCTGCAATAGAGAAATTTACACAGAAATATATTCACTCAAAGAATGTATTCTATATCGGTAGAGGTCTTGACTACATTGTAGGTATGGAAGGCTCTCTCAAGCTTAAAGAAATTGCATACTTACACAGCGAACCATATGCAGCCGGCGAATTAAAGCATGGTCCTATTGCCCTTATTGAAGATTCTACACTTGTTGTAGGTATTGTTACTCAGGAAGATTTATTCGAAAAGACTGTAAGTAACATTCGTGAAGTTAAGGCAAGAGGTGCTAAGGTTCTTGCTATTGCTATGTCAGGTAATACTGAAATTGAAAAATACGCCGATGATGTAATCTATATTCCAAGAACTCATTGGATGCTTACATCTTTACTTGCTAATATTCCACAGCAGTTATTCGCTTACTATATGGCAAGAGATTTAGGTAATGATGTAGATAAGCCTAGAAACCTTGCTAAGAGCGTTACTGTAGAATAAGGAGGTATTGTATGACAATCGGTATTATAGGAGCAATGGAAGAAGAGGTTACTCTCCTCAAGGAATCCATGAATGTAGTAACTACAAGAAATGTAATTGGCTGTGATTTCTTCGTAGGTAGTGTTGAGGGTTCATCTCACAATATCGTTCTTGTGCGTTCAGGTATAGGAAAGGTAAATGCTGCCCTTTGTGCACAGGTTTTGATTGATATTTTTGCTGTAGACTCTGTTATAAATGTAGGCGTAGCTGGTGCTATTGACCGTACTCTCAAGGTTGGCGATATTGTTATTTCCTCTGATGCTATTCAGCACGACTTTGATACAAGTGCTTTAGGCGATGAACCTGGTTATATTTCAAGAATGGATACAAGCATTTTTGCTGCTGATATTAACCTTATTGACGCTGCTACAGATGCTGTTGAGGAATTAGGTTTAGTTCCTAATATAGGCCGTATTGCCAGCGGAGACCAATTTATTGCTGATTTAGATTCAAAGCATAGAATACAAACTCTTTTCAACCCTCTTTGTTGCGAAATGGAAGGTGCAGCTATTGCTCAGGCTTGCTACTTAAACAAAATTCCTTTTGTTATTTTAAGAGTAATGTCTGATACAGCAGATGGTGATGGAAATGTTGATTATGCACAGTTCTTTAGAGAATCTGCAAAAACAGCTGGTAATATTGTAAATAATATGCTTACAATTTTAAAATAATATATTGACAACATTTTGTTTTAAAATGTAAAAAATTAAATAATTGATTATAGAAGACAATAAATGTCACTTGTCCAATGTCAGACGGACAAGTACATTTGTTGTCTTTTTTTATTTTTAGGATGTTTGATATGAAAAAACAGTATAAATTTTTAAAATTTATTGATAAAATCCCATTTATTGGACTTTGTATGTGATATATTGTAATTACAGTAAGAGAAAGGTAATAAGTACTCCTTTGTATTGTATTTTATTTATTTTTGTTTGTAATATGTTTTATCCTTTCTTGTGTAACTTTACACAAAATTTTTTATAGTTAATTTATTTATTTTTTCCCTTTCTCTTACCTTTCAGAACAAATTAACGACCTTAATTTGTGGCTTGGCAAGCAAGCCATCGGATTTATCTTTCCGATTCACTATAAAAAATGCGTCTGATCTACAGAAGTAGATTAAACGCATAACTTCTATGTCTCTATTATTATTCTAGCAATATCTGCCATTTTCCTCCCTGTATCCATACTTTTTTTCTGCATATATCTATGAGCTTGAGATTCTGTCATTGAATAGACATCAATCAAAACACGCTTTGCTCTATCTATCATCTTGAGTTCATCGTCATTTTTAGAATTAATAGTAGGCATATATGAAGACTCTACTGTACTCAACATATCAAGAGAACACATTAAGTCATTTTTCTTTAATGGAACTGCTAATTTAAAAATTCTATCTCCACTATATCCAGCCAGTTGTTCACGATTACCTATAACAACAACACTAAAGCTATCAGATAAATCATAGATTGCCTCTTTAAGATAAGCTCCATTTTTGCCACAATCACAAATAATAACTCCGTCTTTATAATAGGAAACATTGTGTATAGTGTCAACTATATTGGTGGATACTGATGCAACTCTGTAACCTGATGAAATTACCATTTTAGCTATAGCTAAGGCCGTTTCTTTTTTGGAAAATGCTATAAAAACATTTACATCATTCATACAAATCACCCTTTATTTTTATAAGAAAAATAACCCCTTCAAAGTAATTTTCGTATCAAATACCTTGTTTTTTGCATTAAAATAATAATAAAAACACCATTTTTGTGCCTTGACTAATCAAGGCATCGGATTTATCTTTCCGATTCATTAATTCAATATAAAAAACGAGCCCTACCATAACGGCAGGACTCGCTGACATTAAACAAATACTAACAACCAGTAAAAATACTAATTAGTAAATTGTCATATATTCATCTAATTCCCACTGAGATACAAACATTCTAAAGCTATCCCATTCCTGCATCTTAGAAGTATAGAATGCGTTGTAAGCGTGTTCACCAAGAACTTCCTTAACAAGGCCATCTTCTTCCATAGTCTTGAGAGCTTCATATAAGCTACCTGGAAGGTTCTTAACACCAAGAGCATCTCTTTCTTCCTGAGTAGACTTGAATAAGTTAACATCTACGCTATCTGGAGCAGGTAAGTTGTTCTTGATACCGTCCATACCAGCTGCTAAACAGCAAGCTAAGCAAAGGTAAGGATTAGTTGATGGGTCTGGACTTCTTAATTCAACTCTTGTACCAGCGCCTCTTGAAGCAGGGATTCTGATAATATCAGTTCTGTTAGATGCTGACCAAGCTATGTAACAAGGAGCTTCGTAACCAGGTACAAGTCTCTTGTAAGAGTTTACAAGTGGGTTAGTAACAGCTGTAATACCAGCAACATGCTTTAATACACCAGCGATGAAGCTGTAAGCTTTGTCAGAAAGCTGTAATTCGCCAGCTGGGTCGAAGAATGCGTTCTTACCGTCTTTGAATAAAGACATGTTAGTGTGCATACCTGAACCGTTGATACCAAAGATTGGCTTTGGAATAAATGTAGCATGTAAACCATACTTCTTAGCAATAGTCTTAACTGCTAATCTGAAAGTAACTACATTATCAGCAGTAGTTAAAGCATCAGCATACTTGAAGTCGATTTCGTGCTGACCTTCAGCAACTTCGTGGTGAGAAGCTTCGATTTCAAAACCCATCTGTTCAAGAGTTAAACAAATATCTCTTCTTGCATCAGTACCCATATCTACTGGGTCAAGGTCAAAGTAACCAGCTTCATCATTAGTCTTAGTTGTTGGTCTACCGTTTTCATCAGTCTGGAATAAGAAGAATTCACATTCGTTACCTACATTGAATTCGTAGCCTAACTTCTTAGCTTCTGCCATCTGCTTCTTTAAGATACCTCTTGGGTCACCATCAAATGGTTCGCCAGATGGAGTGTAAACATCACAAATAAATCTTGCAACCTTACCAGTCTGTGGTCTCCATGGGTAAATTACAAATGTATCAAGGTCTGGCTTTAAATACATATCAGATTCTTCGATTCTTGCAAAACCTTCGATTGAAGAACCATCAAACATCATACCGTCTGTTAAAACTTTTTCTAACTGAGAAGATGTAACTGCTACATTCTTAGGAATACCTAAAACATCAATGAACTGAAGACGAATAAATTCTACATCCTGTTCCTTACATATCTGAATAATTTGGTCCTTAGTATACTTTGCCATACTCTAGTCTCCTTCCAATAATTGAAATAAAAATAATTTTAATTTTATATAGCAAAAGGACATCCAAACACAAATGCATACAATATGCCTGTATTTGAACGTCCTTGTTCTATAGCACATTATATTATTATTTTATTGTAATGTCAACACAAATTTTAGAATTTGTAATAATTTAGTAATTTTTCACAAAATACAGCAACAACAATAAAAATAATATGTAATTTTGCAATTTACAACAAACATTCTTGCATGATTATATTAACTTTTATAAAAAATCATTTAAAACTGAATAAAATCACGCAAAGATAATGCAAATTATATTATCTGTAAAGAATTTCGTGACGGCCTGGACCGTTACTTACCATAGAAATCTTTACACCAAGCTGTTTTTCAATAAACTCAACATAAGCCTTAGCTTCCTTAGGGAGTTCATCGTAGTTCTTAATGCCTCTAATGTCACACTTCCAACCTGGGAGAGTTTCATATACAGGCTTAGCCTTATAGAGCTTATCAGTAGTAAGGAAATCTGTATAAACCTTGCCTTCGTATTCGTAACCAGTACAAATATGGAGAGTATCCATGTAACTAAGTACATCAAGACAAGTCATACAAACTTCTGTAGCACCCTGAACTTCACAGCCGTAACGAGTAGCAACAGCATCAAAATAGCCTACGCGTCTAGGTCTACCAGTTGTTGCACCAAATTCGCCCTTATCTCCGCCTTTTCTTCTAAGTTCATCAGCTTCTTCGCCAAAGAGTTCACTAACAAATGGACCTTCGCCTACAGCTGAAGAATAAGCCTTAGTAATAGCAACAATATTATCAATAGCATATGGAGGTACGCCTGCACCTACACTTGCGTAACCAGCAAGAGTAGAAGAACTTGTAACATAAGGATAAATACCATGGTCTGTATCCTTTAATGCACCAAGCTGACCTTCAAAAAGAACATTCTTGCCTTCCTTAATAGCTTTTCTTAAAAATGCTGAAGTATCTGCAACTCTGTCCTTGATTGCATCTGCATACTGGCAAAGAGTTTCATAAACTTCCATATAATCAATTTCAGGCTTATTGTAGAGATACTTAAACTGAATATTAATTTTTTCATATAATCCCTGAAGCTTTTCTTTAAGCATTTCCTTATTGTAAAGCTCCCAAACCTGAATACCAACCTTAGAATACTTATCAGAATAGAAAGGAGCGATGCCACTCTTTGTAGAACCAAACTTCTTATCGCCAAGTCTTTCTTCTTCGTATGTATCCATAAGAACATGATGAGGCATTAAAACCTGTGCTCTTTCGCTAATTAGCAAGTTAAACTTAATACCTGCATCTTCAATAGTTTTCATTTCCTTCATTAATGAATCAACATTAAGTGCAACACCATTTGCAATAACATTTGTAATATGCTCATGGAAAACACCGCTAGGTAACTGATGAAGTGCAAAACGACCATGCTCATTTATAATAGTATGGCCAGCATTTGCACCACCCTGAAATCTAACTACGATGTCTGACTGGTCAGCACACATATCGGTAATCTTACCCTTACCTTCGTCACCCCAGTTTGCACCAACAATAGCTCGTATCATTATTTTTTATCCTCCTTAAACGGATAATTCTGCATTATCAATTAATCCGTCTTTATTCGCCTCAATAACAGGCTTAACAACTTCATTTATATATTCCTCTGTCTGCTGTGGAGCACGACCAACATACTTCTTAGGGTCAAGTACCTTCTGTAAGTCTTCAAGGCTCATACCAAACATAGGTTCTTTAGCAATTCTTTCAATAAGGTCGTTCTTACCACCTTCGTTTTTAACAACAGCACCAGCTTCCATAGAAAGTTCTCTAATTCTTTCGTGAAGTTCCTGTCTGTCGCCACCAGCCTTAACAGCATCCATCATAATATTTTCTGTAGCCATAAATGGAAGTTCTTCCATAAGGTGCTTTTCAATAACCTTAGGATAAACTACAAGACCATTAGAAACATTGATGTAAATGTTAAGAATAGCATCTGTAGCAAGGAAAGCTTCTGGAATAGATAATCTCTTGTTTGCACTATCATCAAGAGTTCTTTCAAACCACTGGTTAGCAGCTGTGAAAGCAGGATTAAGTGTATCAACAATAATATATCTTGCAAGAGAAGCCATTCTTTCACTTCTCATAGGATTTCTCTTATATGCCATAGCAGATGAACCAATCTGATTTTTTTCAAATGGTTCTTCCATTTCTTTAAGGTGCTGTAAAAGACGCATATCATTAGAGAACTTAGTACAGCTCTGTGCAATACCACCTAATACATTGGCAAAAACTGAATCAAGTTTTCTAGTATAAGTCTGACCACTTACAGCAAAAACATCCTTAAAGCCCATCTTTTCAGCAATCATCTTATCAAGCTTCTTAACCTTGTCTGTATCGTTGTTAAAAAGTTCCATAAAACTAGCCTGAGTACCAGTTGTACCCTTTGAGCCTAAAAGCTTTGCACTAGAAAGAGCAAAATCAACAGCATCTAAATCCATCATTAAATCCTGAATCCAGAGAGTTGCTCTCTTACCTACTGTAGTAGTCTGAGCAGCCTGAAAATGTGTAAAACCAAGTGTAGGTAAATCCTTGTACTTGAGAGCAAATTCAGACAACTTTTCAATAACAGATAAAAGCTTAACTCTTACAAGCTTCATAGCTTCAACCATAAGTATAACATCTGTATTATCGCCTACATAACAGCTTGTTGCACCAAGATGAATGATACCCTTAGCCTTTGGACACTGCTGGCCATAAGCATAAACATGTGACATAACATCGTGACGAACGAGTTTTTCTCTTTCACGAGCTACTTCATAGTTAATTTCATCCTGATGAGCCTTTAATTCATCAATCTGTTCCTGTGTAATATCAAGTCCTAATTCCTTTTCTGTTTCAGCTAAAGCAATCCAAAGCTTTCTCCAAGTTTTGAACTTTTTATCTGGTGAGAAAATATACTTCATTTCCTCACTTGCATATCTGGAATTAAGGGGACTTTCATATGTGTTATTCATTTGTAAAATCCTCCTACTTTAATAAATGGTCTACTTCAACAGGGTAGTTACCTGTGAAACAGGCATCGCAGAAACCACAACTACTGTTTGGAGCAATGTTGTGAAGGTTCTCAAGGCTAAGATATTCGAGAGAATCTGCGTTAATAATCTTTCTAGTTTCTTCTGTAGTATGGTTATTAGCAATAAGTAAATCTCTATCAGGAATATCTGTACCAAAGAAACATGGCCACTTAAAAGCTGGGGCACTAATTCTTACATGAACTTCCTTTGCACCTGCATCTCTTAAAAGTTTAACAATTCTTCCACTTGTAGTACCACGAACAATACTATCATCAACCATAATTACTCTCTTGCCCTGAACAGCACTCTTTAAAACATTGAGCTTCATCTTTACAGCAACTTCTCTTGCACCCTGAGTAGGCTTGATGAATGTTCTGGCAATATACTTATTCTTAATAAAACCAGTATCAATAGGAATACCACTATATTCAGAATAGCCCTGAGCAGCAGAAAGACCAGAATCCGGAACACCAATAACTATGTCTGCATCTACTGGAGCCTGCATAGCCAAGAATGCACCAGCACGCTTTCTACACTCGTGAACTACTTCGTTTTCTATTGTACTATCAGGTCTAGCAAAGTAAATGTGTTCAAAAATACACATACTGCTAGGAACAGAATCACAAAGTTCTGTATCTTCTGTCATAAAGTAGCCGTCGCCACCATCTCTTGCTGCTTCAATAGTAACGATTTCGCCTGGAGCAATATCTCTTACAAATTCTGCATCAATGGCATCAAAAGCACATGTTTCGCTTGCAAAAACAACAGCGTCATCTCTTTTACCCATCTGAAGTGGTCTAAATCCCCACTTATCTCTAGCTGCAATAAGTTTGTTAGGACTCATAACCAAGAGAGAATATGCACCCTTTAACTTTTTCATTGCATTTTTAACAGCACTTTCAATAGAACCAGATGTAATTCGCTCTCTTGCAATTAAATATGCAATGATTTCTGTATCAGCAGTAGTCTGGAAAATAGCACCACTATGCTCAAGTTCCTTACGGATTTCATCAACATTCGTAATGTTACCATTGTGGCTGATAGCAAGAGAACCCTTAATATATCTAAGAACTAATGGCTGAACATTTTCTCTTGCACTACCACCAGCTGTAGAATATCTTACATGACCTATTGCCATTCTACCACTTAATTTTCCAAGTATTTCTTCGTTAAAAACATCATTTACAAGTCCCACATCTTTGTAGTGGTAAATTTCTCTATCTCTATTGACTGCAATACCACAGCCCTCCTGACCTCTGTGCTGTAAAGCTACAAGGCCATAATATGTAGTGTTAGCTGGGTTACCCTTTGGGTCAAATATACCAAACACACCACATTCTTCGTGAAGCTTTGCCATTTTGTTACCTCCGATTATTTGTAGAACTCAGTTAATCTGCCCCATACTTCTCTGTAAACATCACCAAATTCGCCAAGGTCAAGTCTGAATCTATCCTTGTCTAATTTTTTGTTTGTTTCTGCATCCCAAAGTCTGCAAGTATCAGGACTGATTTCATCAGCAAGAACAATTTCGCCATCAGCAGTCTTACCAACTTCTATTTTAAAATCAATAAGCTTGATACCAATATTAAGGAAAATCTTCTTTAAACATTCATTTACCTTAAATGCCATATCGGAAATAACCTGTAATTCTTCCTTTGTTACAATACCTAAAGCAAGAGCCTGGTAATCATTGATTAATGGGTCACCAAGTTCATCATTCTTGTAGCTGTATTCAAGAGTTGGAGAAGCAAAAGCTGTACCTTCTTCAACGCCATATCTCTTTGAAAAAGAGCCTGCAGCAACATTACGAACAATTACTTCCAAAGGAATGATGTCAACTTTCTTAACCAAAGTTTCTCTTGGAGAAAGTTCCTCAACTAAATGAGTCTTAATACCATCCTTTTCAAGAAGCTTGAATATAAAGTTAGCCATCTGGTTATTAATAACGCCCTTGCCTTCAAAAGAACCTTTTTTAAGTCCGTTGAAAGCTGTAGCATCGTCTTTATATTCAAAAATACAAAGATTAGGGTCTTCTGTAGCGTAAACCTTCTTTGCCTTACCAACATAGAGTAAATCAAGCTTTTTCATTAATAATTACCTCACTTTATTAATATAAATAATGGTCCTTATTTATCATACCAAATTTTTGTTGAATAATCAAATTTTTTTTACATTAATAAAGACTAAAAATAAAGATTGATTTTTCCTATTTTATACAATATTGCCTATAGGGTGTAATTTTATTAAGCTTTATAGCTTTTATTTCTTTATTTGGATATTTATTTCTGTATTTTCATTATTTTCTGAGATTTCACATTTTGCATCTAATCCTGTGCTATTTACAGTTGCAACTGCGTCATTCAAAGCTGCTGTTAAATATCTCAATTCTTTCATTTTTCTTCTTCTGAAACTATTACCTGTCTCATTTTCTCCAGCAGCTAGTTTCTGTATTTCATAGTCCACAATTTCTTCAGTTCGTTTAGAACTAAGGTCCAAATTAATAACCTTTTTCAACACTTTTTCTTGTATTTTTTCATCTTCCAACTGAGATACAGCAATAGCATTGTCCTTTGTTATTTTCATATCCACCATTAAGTTCTTCATTTCATTTGATAATGTTAATAACCTAGCTGTTTTTTCTATGTATTCAACAGGTTTGCCGGTAATGTGACTAATATCGCTGTAGGAATAGCCAAAACAGTCCCTCATAATTTTTATTCCCTCAGCCTCTTCCATATAGTTGAAATCTTCTCTTTGCATATTTTCAACCATATTTAACATTGCTGCTTCTCGTCCCTCAACATCAACAATAATTGCCGGCACAGCGTCAAAACCAGCTATACGACTTGCTTTTAACCTTCTCTCTCCTATTACAAGTTCATATATGTTTTTGTTCAATATTCTAACGCATATTGGTTGCAAAACCCCATATCTTTTAATAGAACTTGCTAACTCCTCCAAATCAGCCGAATTATAATATTTTCTGGGCTGATATGGATTAGGTAAGATTTTATTTACTGACAAATAAATTATTTCATTTGATGAGTAATAATCTCTGTTCATTTTTCTAACCCCCATTCATCTATAATTATATCATTTTAAGCCCATATTGCTAGAAAATTAATACTCTTTTTTTCGACTTAATAACTGTAACAAATTAAATAAAAACTGCATATAAATAAAGGTATAATATTGGAGGTATAATATATGGATACTTATCCTAACCAGTATATTCCCAAGCTTATATTAGATTATATGTCTGACGAATTAGCTGATAGCGATTTTTATAAAATACTTGCCTCAACAGTAAAGGAAAAAGATGTGGAAGAAATTTTGCGTAATATAAGTATAGATGAAGAAAAACATTACAAAATGTTGAAAAAAATATATGAAAGTATTACTGGTCAGCCAGCAAATGTAACTGATTTTACTCCAGAGGAACTTTCTGACAACATATTTTTAAATTTAGACAAAAGAGTTATGGAAGAATTAAATGCTGTTGAAAATTATCGTTCTCTTATGTTTGCACTATCAGAACAATGGATTAGAGATTACTTAACTGAAATTTATACTGATGAACAAAACCACGCTGCAAAACTTAGTTTCTTGTACAGCAAATATTTGAAATAGTTTTAACATTCCAATATAAAAATATAAAAACAGACCCCAAAATCGGGGTCTGTAAAAAAGTTGTTATTTTTCATTTGGCATTGTGAATGTTGAATCCAATGCTTTCTGTAAAATATAAGCTGCATCTTTTGCTGTCAACTGACCGTCATTATCAGCATCAAGTAATTCAAAAGCATTTGTAGCTACATCTTCAAGAGCAACTTTTGCACCAGTAAGAACTTTCTGTAATACTAAAGCTGCATCATTAGCTTCTACCTTTCCATTGTCATCAGCATCGCCCTTAACTGGCTTGCTTGGTTCTGGAGCAGGAGCTTCTGTTGTAGACTCTGTAGTTGTTTCAGTAGTAGTTTCTGTAGTTGTTTCAGTTGTACTCTCTGTTGTAGTTTCAGTAGTAGTTTCTGTTGTTGTAACAGTTGTTGTTTCTGTGCTTGTTTCAGTTGTACTCTCAGTAGTTGTTTCTGTTGTTGTTTCTGTTGTTGTTTCACCATTGTCTGGAACACCTACAACAGGTTTAGAAACAACTAAGTTTCTGTCTGTATCCTTTGTAGCTGTAACATTGTAAACAGCATTTACAGACTTAGCAGAAATAGTGCCGTTTAATACTGTACCGTCTACTGTAAGCTGTACTGTCTGGTTATCTAAATCAATTATAAATTCATATTCATACTTGTGGTTAGCTACAATACCATTACTTGAAGAAATATACTTGCTTCCACCTGTACGAAGTGCTATATTTTTAGCCTTTTGACTATCTGATGCCAAATCAGCTATATCTACAACATTTCCATTTTCATCAAGACCTTTTATCTGAACAAATGCCCACTTACCAGATACCTTCATTGGTATTGCGTAGCCTCTTACAACAACCTTTCCAGAACTAATAGGTTCAAAAGAATTTGTCCAAGTTGCTGCACAATTTGATGAAGTATCATTTAAGAGATAGTCGTCACTTGCTTCCTGATAAATAACTTCTGCTTTGCCATTAGGAGTTGTACCTACAGGATTTACACCAGCCTCCTGTGTTAAATCAACTGTCACAATAGGGAAAGCTGTTGTTGTTTCAGTAGTAGTTTCTGTTGTTGTAGTAGTTGTTGTCTGTGTAGTAGTTTCTGTTGTTGTTTCAGTTGTAACAGAGCTAACATCAAAAGTTAAAGAACTGATATTTGATGTACCCTTACTTGTTACAGAATAAGTACCCTTTTCAAGTTCTACAGAACCTCCTGCAACAACTTCAACAGATGTACCGTTGCTTACATTTGTAATTGTAAGATTATCGCCAGTAAATGCTGGTATAAATTTAGTTTTTCCATCAACTGTAAAGCTAATAGCTGAATCGTCACTATTCTTTAATGTACCACTATTTTCAGCAATATCACTTAAAGCATAGTCAATATTTGCTACATTTGCTTCTTTTTCAATACAGTCGTTTGCACCTGTATTGGCTGTACCAATATTATAAGTACCTGAAGATACAACATTTGCTGTTGTTGTAGTTTCTGTTGTACTTTCTGATGTAGTTGTATCCTTTGAAGAATCGTGAACAGCAAACTTCAAACTTACAACCTTTGCTTCTTTGTAAACTTTTTTACCTGGGTCAAAGATACTAGACTGTATTACATATGTACCTGCCGGAAGAACTGCTGTGCCTGAAGTGTTGATATATTCCTTACCACCCTCTGAATAAAGGATAGGAACAGCTGTTGCCTGCATACCTTCCATTGTAACATCAGCAGTTTTATCTAATGTAAATACAAGGCCTAAATCTTTAATTGTGATACTATCTGGTGCAACCTTTGTAGGATTGATAACAATATTATCTACAGTCTGCTTACCTGTTGATGTAATTGTTGTCTTATTATAAGATTTTTCATAAGGAACTGTTACAGGGGCAGTTGGTAAATATTCACTATCAATGATAGAGGCATTTACTTCTTCAGCCTTAACTGGATTTTCTTTCATTGTGCCAGCATAAGCCTTAACATTTGCCATAATTTCCTTAGAATTAGTTAAAAGTTTATAATCCCCATTTGGAATATAACTTAATGATGGGTTAGTATCAAAGTTAGCATATCTTGATGAACTAGATACTGTATCACTCTTGTTTGCAACTTCTGTCTGTTGCTGATTTCCAGAACAGCTAATAAAGAAGTTGTTGTAACTCTTACAAACACCACCAGATTTTACCTGACAAGCATTTTTTACTCTGTTAAATACATTGTATTCAGCAAAAATAAAGGCATTAGCTCTTGGGTTTACAGCATAATCTGTCTGTCCTTCATAGTAGTTATTATACATATGAACATCTGCCTGTCTTGCTAATGGTCCTCTCGCCATACAATCAATATAGTGGTTATTAGCCATTGTAAGGTGGAACTGCATACTTGAATCAGAAGAACCTACAAGGTTTGTCTTGTGACAATTTCTGTAAGTACAGTATTCCATTGTATAGTATTCGCCACGCTTAAAATCACAAGAACCATCACCCTCTTTTTTATCACTTTCTGCTGGGTTGGCACAATAACCAGCCTCAAAAGAATTGTGATGAATCCAACATCTTCTAACAGGAGCAGTAATCTGTGAACCTGTCTGAATACCCTCCATACCTAAAGCATCTTCAGGATAATTCTGGAAGTTAAGGTTTCTTGCTTCAAAACCATAACCATACTGAGAATATGCACTAGAACACATATAGTGTAAACCCCAACCGTCTATTGTAGCATCATAACCGATACCCTCAATAGTGACATTTGAGGCATCTCTCATTCTAGCCATATGACCATTATCGCCCTCTGTACCACCATTATTTACACTATCATATTCTGTAAGACCTTCTGGACTTGTAACCTTGCCTATAAATCTAACATCAAGAGGTGTACCGTCCATTGACAATTTTCTTAAAATATAATTATTAGTATTATATGTACCCTTTGATGCACCCTGTGCACCTACTGAGTTAAGAATATTACCAATACCTGTTACAGTTGTACCATCTTTAGATGTAACTGAAACTGTATCCTTATTTTCATCTGTTACATAAAGTACAATAGCATTTGACTTTAATGTACCATCATCATTATATGCACCGACACCATCTGTGTAATTAAAATGTGCAAATCCATCACGCCTAAAAGCGTCAGTTTTTACTGTCTTTTCAATTACATTACCGTCAGATGATGTAATTTTCAAGTTATAATCAGTATTTCCCTTTAAACCAGGAATATCAACTCTTGCTGTATTGCCATAAGCTCTGATAAGTTCAGAATCAACATTAGTATAGTCTGCTGAACCAGCTAACTTGTAGGCTACACTTGCCCCCTTTGGATTGCTGTCATTCCAAGTTGCATAGGCTGATTCAAACCAACCACCACAACTAATTGTATCGGCAGCAAAAACACTTGTTATCGTAAGTCCTGAAAAAACCATTACTGTAGCTAAAACAGCACTTACAGCTCTTGAAAATAGTTTCATTTGTCATTCCTCCTATAATTAATTTTCACATCTTCGATAAGTGTAACATTTCAAAAAGCCAAAATCTATGTACATTTTGTATAATATAAACAAAATAATTTAGGAAATATTAACAAAAACAAAAAATACAATGTATATTTTATTAACTTTTATTAACTTTTCTTAAACAAATGTATTTGCTAATGTAAAAATATGATGTAAAATGTGGATATAAATACAAAAGAGGGAGGTATGACTTTATGAAAAAATTTTTAAACGAGTTTAAGGATTTTGCTATGAAAGGCAATATGATTGACTTGGCAATAGGTGTTGTTATTGGTGGTGCTTTCAGTAAAATTGTAACTATGATTGTTGATTGTATTATTACTCCTCTAATTTCACTTGTAATCATTCTTCTTACTGGCAAAGCTGATACAAACCAACTTTTTGGTACTATTACAGTAGGTCCTTTTCCTATTGGTCAGCTTATAAGCTCTGTAATTGACTTTCTTATTACAGCCATTGTCCTTTTCATTATAGTAAAGGCAATAAACAAATTACAGTCTATAGGAAAAACAGAAGAACCTGAAAAGCCAGCAACTAAAATTTGCCCTTATTGCAAGTCTGAAATCAATATTGAAGCTACAAGATGTCCACATTGTACATCTGAAATAGAATAAAAAAACAGGTAATACAGCGAAAATGCTATATTACCTGTTTTCTATTCATTGTATGAAAAAGCGCCAACTATATCATTATCATAATAGAAATTTCCATTATAAAACCACCATTTATCTCCTATTGTATACCTACCACTTTTAATAACTTTTTTATTTTCTTTCAAATATGTATATATATTACATAACACTACCTTATTTAAACAGTTTAGATTTGTCTTATTAGGCTTTTTATTATCAATAATCTTTTTTACATATCCGGCGTTTATATCTTTTTCAAAAATTATATTTATAGATAAATTATCGTTATCCTTTTTCACATCTTGCCCTGTTATTTTTTCAAATTTAAAATTTTCATTTACCAATTCATCAAAAGTAGGATTGCTTTTGCAAAATTCATATTCTCCATATTTTAACTTCAAATTGTTTTCATACATATAATTAGCAACTTCGGCTCTACACTCCGGAGATATTTTTTTAAACATATCATATTTTCCATCGCAAAATGCAAAATCTCTGTAGTCCACAATCTCATTATTTTCAATAGTAATTGGAATAAAATCTTTCGTTGTCCTAATCTGGCTTAATTCATAACAGGTTAATCCTAGTAAAATAAGCAATACTATTACTATTATTATCACAGCATACAGTAATACCTTTAAAATTTTCTTCATTTAACCCCTCCCTTAAAATATACCTCTTACCCTTGCATTTTTATTTTATCGTTAACAGTAAAATATGACAACGAAAAAAGGCATTTTCGAAAAACCGAAAATGCCTTTTACTATGCGGAATGTGGGACTTGAACCCACACGCCTTGCGACACAAGAACCTAAATCTTGCGTGTCTGCCAATTCCACCAATTCCGCACAACGGATTGATTTTATCATTTTTATTGATAATTGTCAAGGATTTTATTCTGAATTGTTTTTATTGCATTATTCTGATTATTTGATATAATTGTTTCACACTTTTTCAATATACCCTCTGAATTATGCTATTTACCTACATTTTTCGCCTATTTTTATATCCTTGTTTTTTAACATATATACCAATAATATACCAATCCGTTTTTTTGTCACACTTTCATGACGCCAGATAGTTTCTCTATTTCAGGCTTAATATTCTCCTCTGTTAGGTGCTGATAATATTGTGTCATTGTCGCTGATGCGTGACCCAGCCAAGTCTGAGTCGCTTTTGCCGAAACTTTCCCCTCGAAACATCTTGTTGCAAATGTATGTCTTAAACTGTGTGGAGTAATCATTGGAAAATCTGGATGCACCTCTTTACACTTCAACACTAACTCTTTAAACTGTGTGTCCCAAGTCCCGATTGGTGTATATTTGCATAATGCCTTTTTATTTTTTATTTTTTTAGCCCTCAGGTCAATGAAAGGAAACAGAATATCTTCTCCACTTAGTGTTATTTTATCCTTTTCTAGCATTTTCAACTGTTCGCTGTAAGCCTTAAATGACAGTTCAGTTAAAGGAATATTTCTAATTCCTGACTTAGATTTTGTTTCTCCTACTACTAACACTTTCTTTTTCCCTTGTCTCTCTCTTTTTAGTGTCTTATCTACAGTTATAATTCCTTTATCCACATCTATATCCTCAACTTTTAAAGCCAGTAACTCACCTATTCGAAGTCCTGACCCTAATAAAAACAAATAAGCATATTTACATTTATACTCACTTGTCAGCAAAAAATCAACAAACACCTTTTGCTGTTTTCTAGTCAAAAACTTGTCATTTTCTCCTTTACTTTTGCGAACTCTAACTTCTGCACACGATAGGTTCAATGTCGGGTTTTTTAGCATATATTCCTCTGCTACAGCAAACGAAAATAACGGCTTTAAAACATTAAGTGCATTTCTAGGGTTATATCCCTCTTTTTCCTCTAAATCTGATAGGTAAGCCCTGATTGTTTGTTTATTTATCTGTTTTAAATGTAATTTCCCTAAAAAATTTCTAACATTTTTTTTATAACTACTTTCCTTAGTCAATAATGTACTTTTTCTTAAAGTATATTTGCTATCTTCCACATATATGTCAAATAACTCATTTAAAGTTATTCTATCGTTTACTCCTGTCTCATATTGTGTTTGTGTTCTATATTTTCCCTCAAAAAGAATTTTTTTAGCTTCTTTCAAATCTTTTGCATATTTTGTGTGTCTTTTTCCATATCTGTCTGACCATCTGACTGTGTATCTTCCATTTTTTAATTGGCTAATGCCTTCCCCTAGTTCTTTTCCGTTTATATTTCTTCCCATTCGTTCTCTCCTCTTAAATATTTCTTCCTGTGTTACTGTCAACAACCTTGTCTAATACTGTCTTGTTTGCAAAAATTCTTCCGTCTATCCTGCATACATAAGGGCAATCTTCTTTCGCTAGTAGTTCCCTTGCTTTCGTCTGTCCTATACTAAGGTAGTACGCTAACTCTTTAACGCTAAGTAGTTTCTTTTCTATCATTTTAAATTCTTTTTCTTTACTCATTCTTTTTCACCTCCTTTCTTTTTACACCCCTTAAGTATCGTATGCCTCCCTCTTTTAACCAAAATCGTCCAAATATTGTCGTTCATTGGTGAAATTTATTGACAAGAATTCTCATTAGTTAGTCAAAACATATAAACTATCGTCTATTTGCTGTATTCAGAAAGATGTTGCGAGTATTTCCACTCTGTGTTAAAGTATTAATATGTGAAAAAGGAGATTGAAACAATGCGATTAAATAGAGTTTACTGTGTAGATTGTAGAGAAGCTATTAAACAGCTTAAAGATGATTCTGTTCAACTGGTTGTCACAAGCCCTCCCTATGCTCTACAGAGAAAGAAACAATATGATAGTGTTTCTCCTGATGCGTACCCAGCTTTTACATTAAGTTGGGTGAAAGCCTTGTTTCCTAAATTAAAAGAAGATGGCGTTATAGCTTTAAACCTCGCCGAGTATGTTTCTAACGGTGTGATGTCGACATATGCTATGGAAACTATAGTAAGTATCGTAGAAGAAACACCGTTAAAGTTACTTGATGTCGTTGAATGGGTAAACTCTAGCCCTTCTTCTCTTGGTAGACCATATCGACCTCGCCGAGGCAATCAGCAAATCTACCTTTTGTCAAAATTGACTACAGACAAGGTAAAAATCTTTCCCTTAGCTGTGGGAAAGTTAAGTTCTTATGGTGTGGTGACCGATATTTCGAACCGATTAGATAAGGCTGAAAAAACTAATAAACTAATAAGAGGTAAAAATGTCTTAGTCCATTCGGCATCGAATACTGAAAGAGGACTAAGGCATCCAGCTATGTTTCCTTTGGCTATTCCTGAATTCTTCATCAAATTATTTACAGTTGAGAACGACCTTGTGTTAGACCCTTTCTGTGGCTCTGGAACTACTTGTCGAATAGCAAAAAGACTTAACAGGAAATATTTAGGCTTTGATACCTGTGAGAGATACTGTAAAACAGCCGAAAAGACATTAAGAAAAATTAAGAGAGGTGACTACATTGGAAAAAGCAACCCTAATATTTCTAAATCCTCCTCAGTTAAAGGCTAGAGGTAACAATGGTTTAACTCCTAAAAACTATCCTAAGTACATTCTTGAAACTTTAGATAGTTTAAAAGATAAGTTCAATACCAATGCAAGCATCGTTATTCGATTAAACAACCGTTACTTTAAATGTCAGTCCAGTATTCACACTTATAAGACTATTCTTCTTCTAAAGGAAAACGGATATAACCTGATATGTGACTTTCTATGGCATAAGACCTCTTGTCCACCTCTAGGTTCTAATTTGGGACTTGCAAACATATATGAGAAGTTCTATTGGTTTTCTAAGTCTCCAGCCCCAAAATGTTTTCCTAGAAATGTTCCTAATTTGAAACAAGCACGAGCAAGCAATATAATAGAAGTATCAGCCAATACAAGTAAAGGAAATGAACTACCTGTTGAAATGTACAGGTTCTTTGTAACTCTCCTTTCAGAAGAAAGCGATGTTGTCCTTGATGTTTTTCCTTCTAGCTCTTTAAAAGAAGTTGCCGAGGAAACAGGTAGGTTGTATCTCTCTATATAAACTATTACTGGTAAACTCTATATACTGTCCGTATGTGGAAAGCAAAAATTAAATGCTTTCCTTTAAGCTGTTTCGCTTTTCTATTTAAGTACAATCCTATCTCCTGTAATGAGTCAAATAGCATAGCATCCTCTAGTCTTCTCGTGTAGATAAAATAGCTTTTTCCATTGTCCTCCTTGCTTTCTCCTGCTAGAAATAGTAGTTTGCTGTTATTTTCGCTTGCTATAAAGTAATTGTACCCATCCTTAATCCCTATATTTCTCAAAAATATACCACTTCCTTTTTTAATTCACTTTACGGTTGTTAATATTTTTCTTACCTTTTTCAGAAACTATTTTTTTCTGATTTCACATTTCAAGTGTAATTTTTTTATTTTTATTCTTTATTTTTTAGTCGTATTTACCATAAATAAGTGTTGTATACAGTTTAATTTTTAGTCAAATTGCTATTCCGTTTACAACTTTTTTACATATAAAAGTCATTTGCCAGAAAATAATTTCCAGTTCCAAAACAAAAAATACTTATAGTTCAAACCACACAATATTTATAATTATATAACCTTTTAGTTTCTTTTTTTACTTTTTTATATTACTTTGCTCTAATGTCTATCTCTTAAAAGTTTCAACAGTCACTATTCTGAAATCCTTTAATGTTAAATACTCTCTTAAAAACTTAATTGCATCTTCTTTACTAGAAAATCTTAATGCCTTGTTTGAAATGTCTGTTGTGTATACCTTTCCATTTAAAATCTTTTCAACAAACATTCCGTCTTTAAGAGAAACAATCAAATAAACTATTCTTCTTAGCATTTCTTCTTCGCCTCCTTTGAATTTTCTTTACATATATATATACCTTATATGCCCTCGAACTCTTTAAATAAAAAAAGAACCTTTTAAGGTTCATTGTCTCTACTTTATATATTTACCTCTGTTTCTACTGGCTTTTTCCCCATAAACTGGATTGAAAGCCTTTCCCTTTATTATTGGCTGTACTATCTTCTTATCCTTACTTAATAAAGCATTTGGACTTGTGTTTGAGCTTCCTATATATCCCTGTGATTGTACTCCTATGTCTCCTGTGTAATTCCCTACACTTGTTGTATCATTATATAATACCCCATTATTGCTTATCCCTAGTCCTGCTTCCCCTAGTAAACTGGCTGAGTCTTTATCTGTACTTAATAGCCCTTTCTGATTTTTAAATAAGCTCTCTGTTACCATTCCGACCCAGTTCTTTGGCATTGTGACATATGTCCTATCTACTAAATTATCTGTCTCTGTTTTGGCTACATGCTTAATTGTCATTGGATTTACTCCATAGGCTATTGGCACTCTTATAAACCTATCATCTGAAGTCTTGTTGTCTCCTTCCATTGCTTTATACAACAAATCTCCATTATGTACTGTTATCTGTCCTGTTGCTCCATCTAACCCTTTTGTCTTTGCTTCTGATAAACTGGCTGAGTTATTTACTGCATTGTTTGTATTCTCATCTAGCATTATTGAGCCATATTTATTATTCCATTTTAACTTATCTGGTGTAATTGAATATGTCCCTTTCCAACCTTCACTTTTTGCTAGTGTATTACTACTCTTTACATTCGCTGTTAATATAGCATAACTTAATATCTGCTTCCATCTATTTGTTATATTATCGGCTACAGCTTGACTATTCAAGTTTGCTGTTGTATCTAACCCATCCATTCCAAACCTATTTAATACATAGATGGCTAGTGCCATATCCTCTAGTTTGCTTTCTTCTCCTATTCCAAAGTTCTCTGTTACTATTGTATTTACTGCATCTCTTAGTTCTGCTGACTTTGAATCGCTATACTCTGTATCTACCTTCTGTGCAACTGCTTTACCAAACTCAGTAAATGCTTTTCTTACACCTTCTTTTTCCTCTGGACTTGCATTACTTAGGTCTACTCCTAATGGAATTTTTATTATACCGTTTAAAAGTAATTCCCTATTTAATGTTCCGTCATAAATTCTACCGTCTTTAAGTTCTTGACCTTGACTTGCTTGTGCTACTTCTAATGCAGCATTTACTATTTCTGTGATTGTGTTAGCTTCATTCTTCTTTCCTATGTATTCCATTGAAGCTGTATCTACATTCTCTCCATTCTCATCTAGGAAGATATGTGTGATTGAGCCTATGTTGGTCTGCCCTAAGTTTGACCTTACCATATCTGAAGATATTAAACCTATTCCTAAGCCATAATTATTTTCACTTAAATCCTTTGCAACATATTGGGCATTTCCATAATCTTCTACACTACTTACACCTTTCATTTCAAAGAAATCGTCTTTGTCAAAATAAACTGCCTTTGCTAGTGCTTTGAAATACTGTGGCTGACTTTTACTATAGCAACCTGAACCCAAGCTATACATATCTCTTAATGTTACTGCTACTTCGTTCTTAGAGTCTCCTCCTAAAAGATTACCTGAAATAGACACATATGGAGAGATGATTAGTCTATATTCTCCTCTTTTTCCGTCATATGTTCCTGTATCAAATACATTTGCTTCATTCCCTGTAACTGGGTTTCCGTTTTCATCTGTTTGGTCGGAAACTATTGTCCCGTTGTTTTGTGCTAACTTAGTAAACAATATCTTTGTTGTTTGGTTTGTTGAACCATTATTTGCTATAAAATTTACTAAAGAAGCTAGATTCTCCCTTGCATAATAGGTTTCTTCGCCTTTTTCATTCTTAGCTTTACATAAGAAATAATCGTTTATTAAAGCTCTCTGTTTATGGTCTTCTGTTCCACCTTTCTTTGATATGTAGATAGGTAAATCAGTTGACATCTTATATTTCTTTGTAAGTTTATTTATTTTCTCTGGTGTGTTTAATGTGATACCACTTACTACATCTCCACGACTTCTTGATACTCCTGTTGAGCCACTTTTATTTCCTATACCATATTGAAAGTCTGAGTATCTATATCCTCTTTTTGTCTGAGATTGAGAACCTAGTATTGTATCTTTTGTCAAATAAACTGGATTTCCTATATACCTAATATGTTCGTTATCTGTATTTTTGTAATCTATTCTTACAGAGTTCCAGAAGCTCTTTATATCTTCTTTTCTCTTACTGGTGTCTTCCTCCATATATATACTATCAGGCATCTGTATAAAAATCAGTTGTACCTTATAACCTGTAGCTTCGAAATTGTGAGTTGTATAACCACCTGTGTTTGTCCCATTTCCTTTTACTCCTACTGTTGAACTACTTTGACTACCATTTCCTGATAGAGAAGTTCCTGCCAATAGGTTCATTGGCATTACACCTAGTACCATAATAAACGAGAGTAATAGGCTTATTGTCCTTCTTATTATCTCTTTCATTGTATTCCGTTACTAAAAACTTATAAAAAGTTATAAACTTTTATGTTTCATTCCTACTTCTTCGTGTATGCTTTTGCAATTACAAGTAATTTGCTACTCACAAGTTCTAGTACACTCCATAGGCGTAAATTCCTGACTAACGCATCAGTACATATCTGTGATAACTTGATTGTGTTATGCTACAGATTGTTTGAAAACATTTTCTCCATATATTTTTAGGTTTAAAGAGGCTTGATAATCTCTATCAATTACATTTCCACATTCGCATTTGTAAATACGGTCTGATAACTTTAAATCTTTTTTGATACTTCCACAACAACTACATAACTTAGAACTTGGAAAGAATCTATCTGCAATAATAACTTGAATGTTATTCCAATTTGCTTTGTATTCTAGCTGTCTTCTAAATTCATAAAATCTCTGTTGCTGTACCAATTTAGATAAATGTTTATTTTTCATCATTCTACTTACATCTATATCCTCAATACAAATAAAACTTGGTTCTCGCTTTATTATTTCAGATGTTGTTTGATGTAAATAATTCTGACGAATATTTGTTAGTCTATGATTTAATTTTAAAAGTTCTTTTTCGCTTTTTATAATGTTACTTGTTTTACAGTAACTTTCTCCTTTCTTATTTTTTAAATATTGCCTTGATATAGAACGCTGTAACCTGCGTTTTCTTTTCTCTAATTTCTTTATTTTTTTGAGTTTTATTAATATTCTGATATTTATTACCGTCAGAACATATTGCTAAATCTTTAATGCCTAAATCAATACCGATACCTTCATTTGACTGGTGTGTATCCGATTTGTGGGCATCGCTGTCTTCATATTCAATCCCAACTGTAATATACCAATTTATTCCGTCATATTTTATACGAGGATTATTGTATTTACAATCTGTTGGGATACGACTATGCTCTGCCAATCTAATCCAATTTAACTTTTGTTTGTTTTTCTTCTTTGATGTGGAAAATCCCTCAACTTTTAAATGAGTGTCTGTAAACTGAATTTTTACGGTGTCTTGATAAAATGAAGGTGTTGAATGTTTACGGCTTTTAAACTTTGGAAACTTTGCAAGTCTTTTAAAGAAATTTTTATACGCTCCACAAGCATCTTTTATAGCTTGTTTTGTGACATTGTTTGAAACATTATTTAGCCAAACATACTCATCTAGTTTCTTCAATTTTGTAAACTCTTTTCTTAAATCTCTATCAGAGATAAACTTTCCACCGTTTTTGTAATTTTCTTGTTCTCTACCTAATGCCCAGTTATAAGCAAATCTAGCAGTATTGACATATTGAAATAATTTGGTCTTTTGTTTATTGTTAGGTACTAACATTACTCTTACTGTTTTTATCATTCTTTTCACCACATTCTTCAATTATTTCAAAACCAAATCTAAGTAGTCTGTCTTTGTATAAAACTACAACTTTTTTCTACTTTAGTCTATCAACAAAAATTATAAGAATCAACACATATTTATAAACTTTTATAAGTTTTGTTTAACTGTTGCTTAACCTCCTTTTCCTTTTTTCGATTTGTTATTGTTCTATGTCTTTTATGCTTTATAACTCACTTTATCACACCCTTTTTATCAAAATCTACATCTAGTTTTAGTTTCTTTGATTTTTTCTCTACATATATATACTTTATATGCCCCCAAAGGTTGTTTCTACTTTTTAATTTCTTTTCACTTTCACATAACACTAATTATTAAAGGGGTTTTACTGTATAAACTATTCTACTTAGACAAAAAAAGAGGCTACTAAAAGTAACCTCTAATTCAATCTCTATAAACTAT
>ERZ650918.37-NODE-37-length-157919-cov-9.406160_pt1 | contig 157919 bp, 152 predicted proteins | sample MGYA00514758_ERZ650918 | MGnify/ENA metagenome assembly ERZ650918 | reverse complement strand
AGAAAATGAACAACACGATCATTGAGTACATCAATGGTATGGAGGTTGTCAAGGTATTCAATAAGGACGCAGATTCCTATGAGCGGTTCCGCAAAGATGTATCAGATTATCGGGACTATACTCTGGCGTGGTACAAGGCGGCGTGGCCGTGGATGGCAATTTACAGCAGTCTGCTTCCATGCACCATTATTCTGACTTTACCTGTTGGCGCATGGTTCGTTCTCTCTGGCTGGTCTACTTTGCCTAATTTGATCTTGGTACTGTGTCTTTCTTTAAGTATTGGTATGCCACTGCTGAAATCTCTCGGTTTCCTGCCTACCATGCCCCAGCTCAACTATAAAATTTCTGCATTGGAGCAGGTGTTGGATGCGCCAGAGCTCCAGCAGACAGAAGATGCGTTCCACGGGAAAGATGACACCATTACTTATGACCATGTTTCTTTCGCTTATCAGACCACACAGCCCGGCCCGGATGGAAAGCCTGTTGTAATTGAGGATGAAGTTCTCCATGACATTTCCTTTACGGCAAAAGCTGGACAGAAAACAGCCCTTGTTGGTGAATCTGGCTCCGGCAAGAGTACATTAGCGAAACTGCTGATTCACTATTATGACCCACAGAAAGGCAGTATTTCCATCGGTGGACAGAAATTATGCGATATGAGCCTTGAAGCACTGAACAGCCGTATCTCCTATGTGGCGCAGGATCAATACCTGTTCAACACCTCTCTGCTCGAAAACATTCGGCTTGGTCGGCTGAACGCAACGGATGAAGAAGTGGTGGAGGCCGCAAAGAAAGCTCAGTGTATGGAGTTCCTTGAGAAACTTCCGCAGGGTATTCATTCGATGGCTGGTGATGCAGGAAAAATGCTATCCGGCGGTCAGCGCCAGCGTATTTCTTTGGCGCGGGCAATCTTAAAGGATGCGCCTATTGTGGTGCTTGACGAGGCAACTGCCTATGCTGATCCTGAAAACGAGGAAAAGATGGAGGCTGCTATTGCAGAGCTTGTAAAAGGTAAGACCCTTGTGGTTATCGCACACAAATTACCAGCCATTATGAACGCAGATCAGATTTGTGTTATGGATCACGGAAAGCTGGTTGCAACGGGCAAACATCAGGAGCTGATCCAGTCCTGCCCAGAATATCAAAAGTTGTGGAAAGCGGCACAGGACAGCGCCGAGTGGAAAGTACATACTGCAAAGGAGGGGAAATAAATGTTTGCTTTGTTTTCAAGAATATTGAAACTTTCCGACCATTATAAGAGCCGTATTCAGGGCGCATTTGTTTGTGCGTTTCTGGAATCCATTCTGTCCAAAATGCCGATTTTTCTGGCCTTTGTGGTTTTGAGTGGATTTGCAAATAAGACAATTACCGGGCAGACTTGTCTTTATGTGGGACTTGGCCTTGTCGCTATTGTGCTGGTTCAGATGTTCGTCCACTATCTTAGTGACAGCCTGCAAAGTGCAGCGGGATATTTGATGTTTGCCGACAAGCGTATCGAATTGGGCGGCCATCTGAGGAAACTTCCAATGGGATACTTCACTTCCGGCAATATTGGCAAGATCAGTTCAGTCCTCAGTACCGACATGGTGTTCATTGAAGAAGTTGCTATGAGTACGCTGGGAAACATGATGAGCTATCTGCTATCCTCGTTGGTTTTGCTGGCGTTCATGTTTTATCTGAATTGGCAGCTTGGCTTGATCGCCTTGATAGTTACTATTTTGGCATGGCTGGTATCTAAGGGGATGAACAAAGTTTCCCTGCGAGAAGCAGCAGGCCGTCAGGAGCAGAGCGAACGGCTGACCGATGCGGTGCTGTCTTTTGTGGAGGGCATTGGTGTTATTAAGAGCTATAACCTGCTTGGAGAAAAATCCGAAGAACTGTCCGGCAATTTCAAGCGTTCCAGAAATACATCGCTTGACTTTGAACAGAAAATGACCCCGTGGACAATGGGGCTGAATATCCTTTATGGTATTGGTATTGCGGCAATTTTCGGTCTGTCTATTGTGTTGGAACAGAGCGGTGTGCTTTCTTTGGCTTATGTGTCGGGTGTTCTGCTGTTTGTATTTGATCTTTTTGGCCCGTTGAAGGCTCTCTATGGAGAAGCATCCAGACTGACCGTTATGAACGCTGCCCTTGATCGCATTGAAGCGGTACTGGACGAACCAGAACTTTCCGACAATGGCAAGCAGCATATTCCAGCTCAGGCACAGCCAGGACAGCCAGAAGTCCAGTTCAACGATGTTACATTTGCTTATCAGGACAAAGAGGTTCTGCATCATATCAGTTTTGCCATGAAGAAAAATTCTATGACAGCACTGGTTGGGCCATCCGGTAGTGGTAAGTCCACCATTGCAAACTTGCTGGCGCGACTTTGGGATGTAAAATCTGGCAATGTGACGATAAGGGGCGTGGATATTCGCAATGTACCTCTGTCGGAATTGATGGATCAGATCAGCATGGTATTTCAGCGTGTGTATCTGTTTCAGGACACCATTTACAACAATATCAGTATGGGAAAACCGGATGCTACGGAAGAAGAAGTTTATGAGGCTGCCAGAAAAGCCCGCTGCTATGATTTCATTATGGCTCTGCCTGATGGGTTCAAAACGGTGGTTGGCGAAGGCGGTGCGACACTCTCTGGGGGCGAAAAGCAGCGCATTTCGATTGCCCGCTGTATCCTGAAAGACGCGCCTATCGTCATTTTGGACGAAGCTACCGCAAGTGTGGATACAGACAATGAAAGCTATATTCAGGAAGCTATTTCCGAATTGGTGAAGGGAAAGACCCTGCTTGTAATTGCTCATCGTCTGAATACGATCCAAACTGCTGATCAGATTTTAGTTATAGACAACGGCCAGATTGCACAGCAAGGAAACCATGAGGAACTTTTGAAACAGCCCGGTATCTATCAGGATTTTGTCAATATCCGAAAGAGTGCGGCTGGATGGAGTCTTGCTTAATGGCGAAAGGAGCTGCCTATGAAACTTCATACTGCCGGAGAGGATTATTTGGAGGCCGTGCTTATACTCCAAAAGAAGCTCGGTATGGTGCGCTCTGTGGATGTTGCCCGGTACATGGAAGTTTCAAAACCCAGCGTATGTTACGCAGTAGGAACTTTACGAGAGGGTGGCTTTTTGACAACAGACGAAAACCATTATATACACCTGACCGACCTTGGATGGGATGTGGCCGAAAAAATTTACGAACGCCATTGCTTTTTTACTTATCAACTTATAGCCGTTGGAGTTAATCCACAAACTGCAGAAGTGGATGCTTGTCGCATGGAACATGCAGTCAGTGATGAAAGTTTTCAAAAACTGAAAGAGCATGCGATGAGAGGGATTGCTGCACAAAAAATTGACAATACATTTGATAATTTTCCTGTGAAGAAATAGAAAATGTTGCTTTGCTAAAATAGATTAAATATGAAAGACACAAAATACAAGATATTAGCATATTTTGACAATCAATCATATCGAAAACTATTCAATGAGGTAAACTCAGATTATGCAGAAAATCTACAAATTTTACTGCATAATTTGAGTTTATTTTCTTATGATGTGCTTATAATAGGAGTGATCCTTTATAAAGAGAACATAAGTAATATTATATCTGCTATTAGAAAAATAACGCAGATACCAATTATTATTTTGACGGATGCTTCCTCTTTATTGTGTATGTCATGGAAAAAAGAATTAATATACGCTGGTGCAGATTGTGTAATGGATATAAATAGCACTATAGAAGAAGTAGATCTGCAGATTTTTTCATTGGCACGACGAAATAATAAACAAAAAATAACTCAAAAGCAATCCGAAACGATGATTAATAAGGGAAAACTTGTAATGGATCATAAGAAACATAAAGTATTTTGGAATAATGTAGCGTTACATTTAACACGACAAGAATATAATTTTTTATACTTATTAGCGGTGACACCGATGAGAGTATACACATTTGAACAGATTTACCAGCTTGTATGGAAAGATTATTCTGTTGGTGATATTAAAAATATCATCTGGTGTCTGGTAAAGCGATTGAGAAAAAAGTTGAATGTCGTTGAAGACGGTGCCGGGAATTGCATTGTCAGTGTCAGGGATATAGGTTACAAATTTGAATTGAATAATGAAAACGAACAGCAGTAAGGCGAATAATCCGTAAAAAGATTGTTCGTCTTATTTTATTTGTGCTGGAAAGAAGGTGATAAAAATTGACCGTCAATTGACAGGTTTCTGACCGTTAACTGACAGGTGCATCCGATACACTGTGCCTTTGTAAAGATATGATTACAAAGGAGATCCGTGTTTGCAGGGAAACAGCAGAGATGCCGGACATTCCTGTGGACAGGAAGAACGAGCCAGATCACCGCCACACTCCGATTTGATTTCACAAAAATTCAGATCGGAGGAAAAGATAAGTGGCTTATAACAAAGCAAAAGAAGAATATAGATGGAACCAGTGGAAAGCAGAGGAAGAGAAGATCCTGCGTGAGCAGGGTGTGGATGAAGAGACGATCCAGAAGCTCCGGGAGTATGACTGGAACGATTTTAACGCAGAGCGGAGATTCCGGGAACATCAGACCTCACTTCTGGACTGTATGGAACTGCTTCTGGAAGAAAAAGAATCAGGAGAGTCTCAGCCAGAGAGTGTGGAAGCCCTGCTCGATACCGTGGAGAATGAGGAATTGCTCCAGATCCTGTTATCGACTGACAAGAAAACTCTTCAGATGGTTGTTCTGAAGATGATGGGATATGCACCAAAGGAGATCAGCCATCACATGGAACTGCCGGAGCAGACTGTTTATACAAGACTGCGGAGGTTACGGGAGAAAATCAAAAAGTCCATGAAATTTGAATAAAACAAAAGGCTCTCATCGGCTGATTATCAGAACGAATAGACAGGAGGATTGATACGATGGATGAGAAAGAAGTGTCCGAAATGCAGGAAGAAATGATGACGGTACTGGTAGTCGAGCCGATGAAAGCACCCTATGTCAAAAGCATCCCCAATGAGCTGGAAGATCTGCAGCAGGCAGTAGGCGGTGACATTGAGATGACTTATCCGTTTGAGGATGAGGTTGGAATTCTTTTAAACGGCAATGGAAAATTTGAGGGGTTGCCGTTAAATCGGGCATTGTACGATGACCGAGGACAGGTCTATGATGCCATTGCCGGAACATTCCTTGTGGTAGGACTGACAGAAGATGATTTTACTTCGCTGACACCGGAGCAGATTGAAAAGTTTAAAGAAAAATATCAGTCACCGGAAGTTTTCACCCTGTTTAACGGGGAACTTCATGTGATGAAGATGCCACCGCAGGAACAAAAAGAGCAGAAGGAAAGTCGGAAGAAGGATGCACAGCAGAAGAATCCGGCAAAAGGAAAAAAGAAAAACAGATCCGGGGAAGCACGATAAAAAATTTTTCTGTGAAGTGAATAAAAAAATACACTGCCATCGGCTAGTAAGCAGAGGGACATCCCTCGGCTGTTCTTTGGCAAGTGAATATCGGCACTACAGGTACGTTCCCAACCGTAGAAGCGTGACAGTATGAGCGCCATGATTAAGTATAGGGTAAAGATTCTTAGACTTGGAGCGAGAAAGCATAGCTGTGAATAAGGCGGTGGCAGCCTTTCGCCAGGATCACGGATGGGGGATAATGATACACGTTACCAGCCAGAGAGCGGAAGATGGACTCCGGGTTGTAATCAGAAAGACCCCCAGGACATCTGTGAGCGGCGGCAGGCCAGCCGCCCGCCTGTAGTGTCCCCTTTCCCAGAAGAAAAACAGGGATGGTTCCGGGGGTGCGAGGTCAAATGCGGAACAGCAAGATAAAAAGAAATCAATGAAGAAGTGTGTCGTTGATATCAGATACCATGCGGCTGTGGGAGACTACAGCCGTATTCTTGTGGTATTAACGTCACATCAAGGGGAGAGAACAGATGGAAGAAACAAAAAGAAGTGGAATGAGCAAGGATCAATTCTGGAATCTGATTGAAAAAGCAAAGGAAGTGTGCGGCACCGATCTGGATGCTTCGGCAGTGTGGATCAAGCAGCAGCTCTTCTATATGACACCGGAGGATGTCCTCCAATTCCACAATCTTGTTTACAGTTACCGGGATGCGGCTTATAAGTACGGCTTATGGACAGCGGCAGGTATTATGATGGAAGCAGGGTGCAGTGATGACAGTTTTTCCGATTTTCGGATGTGGCTGATCGCCCAGGGAAAAGAAGTTTATCTGAATGCCTTAAAAGATCCGGATTCCCTTTCCGGCGTGACTCCGTATGGGTACTGTAGTTTTGAAGCGTTGGGATACATCTCATCGCAGGTCTACAGTGCCATGAAAGGGAAAAATATCTATCAGGACAGTACGGCAAGAATGCAGATGGAATGTTATGAGCAGGTGATCCGGGATATTGTGTACCATCCCATGATCGAGTATCCGCTGGAATTACCGGAAGCAATGGTGGTATATCCGAAACTCTGTGAATGCCATTTGTCCGAGCAGGTAAGGAAAGCTCCTCAGAAAGTAAGGACATGGAATGTTTCCCGGACGGATATCCGAAGGATGATGGCAAGAGGGAATGCTGCCATAAAGAAAATGCAGGAACAGGGACAGAATACACCGGAAGCGACCAGACTCGTCCGTAAGGGTACGGTAAGATAAGCTTTCTGGCAAGGAGAAGTAATGTGTTATAAAAATGAATATCAGAAAAGGGCACATGGCGAAGTGGAACAGATCTTTCGGGAGCTTCTCCCGGAAGCCGGGCTTCATGTAAGGGAAGAACAGATCCGTCTCTGCCATGAAATGCTGGATGCCCTTATGAAAAACGAAATCACGCTCTGTGATGCAGGAGTCGGCATCGGAAAGACCTATGCCTATCTGACAGCCTGCATCCTGATGCGGAAATATAGTGTACTGCATTCCGGTTATTCGGGATGTGACAGGCGGTCTGTAGTGGTATCCACTTCCAGTATCGCCTTACAGAAAGCCATCATAGAGGAATATGTTCCTTTCTTATCGGACGTACTGTTAAAAGCAGATCTGCTTCAGGGAGAGTTAAAAGCGGTCGTCCGCAAGGGAAAGGAACATTTTGTATGCGATTACAGGCTGGCCCAGAGATTAGAGGCAGTCCGGGACAAGAATAAAAATCAGGCACAGATGGAGGCATTGAAGTCCCTCCGGCATAACTTTGATTTAGATTCCGTACATAACCTGAGCGGTTTTGACCGCAGGCTGGTGTGCGTACCGAAATTCTGCCCCAGGGAGTGTCCGGGGAAAGCAGGATGCCGTTATCAGAAATATTTGGATGTTTCCAAAAAAGAGGAAGTTTTTATACAGATATGCAATCACAATTATCTTCTGGCAGACGCCATGCACCGGATGAATGAATACCGGCCTCTGCTGGCGGATTACAGAGCATTGGTAGTAGATGAAGCACATAAGCTCCCAGAAGCTGCCAGCCAGATGGATGGGAGAAGTATTGGAAGAGAGGATGTGCAGGAAATCTCGTATTTCTTAAACAGGGAGCATAAAAGTTCGGAAGGTAAGAGACTACAGGATTGGTTTAATACACTTTCAATGGAAATCCGTAAGGATCAGGCCGGGATGGGAGATGACATAGCTGGAAAAGAAAATTTCTATTTTCCGGCAAAGTGCCGATCTTCTCTGGAGCAGGTAAGGGGGAATCTCAGTCTTATGCTTAAAAGACTTGCTGGAAATGTCCCTTACTGGATCTTCCGGCGGCTGGAAGAGATGGAAGAGCTGTTCGGCTGGTTTCTGAAGAAGGATACCAGATACGTTTTATTTCTTCAGCCAGACGGCAGGGGAGATCCTGTGTTTATGGCTGTTAGCAGAGAGATTCCAAGGTTTCTCCATGATTCCTTATGGGACAGGGGATTTCCCTCGATTCTCACCAGTGGAACTTTAAAAGCCGGAAATGGGTTTGTAAGGACCAGACAGATGACCGGGCTGGAAAAGAAAAGCAGAGTCCGGGAGTGTGTAGCAGAATCCCCATTTTGTTACAGAGAGAACTGTCTGCTCTATATTCCTGAGAATTTAAAAGCGACGCTCAAGGGAAGCCGGGAAGAGGTCGAGCAACTTGCAGGCCAGATCCGTGATCTGGTGTGTTCTACTTTTGGGCATACACTGGTACTGTTTACATCTTATACCCTGATGGGAAATGTGCAGCAGCTCCTGCGGGATCAGATCCCGTTCCCGATGGTGCAGGTATGGAGAAACTCACAGGAAGAAATCGCACGGTTTAAGAAGATGGAAAATGCCGTTCTGTTTGCAGCCGGCTCCTGTTGGGAAGGTGTGGATTTTCCGGGGATATGGTATCGTCCCTGATCATTGTAAAATTGCCGTTTGCTGTACCGGACCCCATCCATGAAGCACAAAGGGAACAATACCGATCACTGGAATCCTACATTCAAAATGTTGTTGTTCCAGATATGCAGAAGAAACTGCGCCAGGGATTCGGACGGGCGATCCGGACGGAGCAGGACACCTGTGTAGTGTCCATTTTAGACCACCGAGCGGCAAAGAAAGGAAAGTACCGGGGAGATGTTCTGGACGCCCTGCCAAAGTGCCAGATGGCAGAAAAAATCGATGAAGTAGAGGACTTTATCCGAAGCCGGAAAGTGGAGCGTTACTACAGCTGATAACATCCGTGGTGTTGTTGGTTCTGCCCAGATCTGGACAGAAAATAAGACAAAAAGTTTAGTGGTATTTCAGGAGCGGTTTTGACCGAATTGGTGGTATTTGTGATAGCTTTATCGGCATGAGTTGGGTATACTGTGTATAGCGTTAGAGGAAAGGAAGTGAGCAGGAATGAGACGATATGAACTGGAAAAAGAAAGAGAGGGTTCCACCGTTTATTTCTTTATCAGAGATGTGGAAACACTGGATATCGTCCTGCTTCCAACCAAATATCTGATGCACAAGATACGGAGTAAATGTTCACCGAATACGGTGCGGCGCTCCGCACTTGCAATCCTGTACTATCTGGAATACATCCATGAAAAGAAAAAGGAATTGACAGACGTATATCAAATGCCTTATGTTGAACAGACAAATCACTTTGTGGAATTTTTATACTGGCTGAAAGCCGGGAAGCATACCAGAGATAAAAATCACAGATCTCCAAACAATGGAACCTGCAACGCATACTTAAGAGATGTGTTCAGGTTCTATCTTTTTATAGAAGAAGAGTACCAGCAGTTCGGGGAGCTGAAAGTCCTGTCCTATAATTATTTTGTAGCCGTGGATGCAGTAGGCGTAAAGAAAAGCATACGATCAAAGAGTTTCAAAGGCTATTTAAAAGAGGAAGAGCATAAGGCGAGAGCAGCAAAGAAAGATGAAATTGTGGAAATCTTGAAAGCGTGTACCAATATAAGAGATCGGCTTCTCATGCTGCTTCTGGCAGAGACAGGCTACCGAATCGGTGAGATCTTAGGAATTGATTACAGTAAGGACATTGATTATCAGAACCACATAATCCGGGTATATTTCCGTGAGGACAATGAAAATGGAGCGAGAGCAAAGAATGCAGAATACCGAAGTGCGAAGATCAGCAAAGATACCTTCGGCTTTTTAAATCTGTATATTGCAGAGTACCGAAAACTACTTCAGCACCAGACAAGCCTGTTTGTGAATATTTCCGGGGATAATATCGGAAAACCAATGAACGTGGAAGCAGTATACTCCATGCTAAAAAGAATGGATAAGAAAACAGGGATTAAGATCACGCCTCATATGCTCCGGCATTACTTTGGAAATGAGCGGAGAAAAGCAGGATGGTCGCTGGAACTGATACAGCTGGCCTATGGACACCGCCACATCCAGACAACCATCAATTATCTGGACATTGTGGATGATGAACTGCTGGATGCCAGCCAGGAATTCTACGAGAAACACTCCTCCCTGTATGGGATTGAGGAATTGCTATAGGAGGTGGTTTTTATGCCTGCGTTTTTACAGTCTTTTATAGAGGCAGAACAAGAACGGAGCAGGCGGATTGAGCAGCTACGAAAAGAAATCCGGGAGTTTGCAAAAGAGGAAGCAGGAAGTTCCATTACAGAACAGATTCTGCTGTTTCTGGCAGATGAGATGGTAGAACATCTTTCGGAAATAGATTATGAACTGCGAATGAAATTTGAATTATACATAACACCGCTGATAAAGCGAAATTACATTTACCGATATACCGGAACGTTCGACCGGATACGGCAGGCGTACATCCGGGAACGGATGAAAACTCCGGCTGGACAGAGGGAATGTGAATGGAAATATAAAAATGAAATACTTTTTGTTCCATACCACTCAGATCCTGTAATCGTAAAGAGTGTGGAAACGGTACGGTGTCGGAGCAACATGGTCTGGAATTTTAAAGCGGCAGCCAGTGAGAAACTGAAACGTCAGATTTTTACCGTGCTGGAATATATTCTGGAGAATTATGAAATTTCCAGACTGAGGGAATATAAACTGACCGGGCTACAGCTTTTTTACGAATTTTGCATCCGGGAGCAGATTACAGATATCCAGCTTCTGGAGCTGGAACAGGAAACAGCATTTCAGGACTACCTGAAGCAGAAAGTCGAGAAAGAGCAACGGCGAAAACGACTGAAGAGCATTGTGGAAACTGCCCGTAAAGTGATTTTTATAGAAACTGATGAAACAAGATGGGATGCTACCATCTGGTATTTAGAGCGGTTTCGTATTGCCAAAGAAAGAATAAACCAGAGTGACAGTATAGAAAAAATATCATTTCAGGAAGTTCTACAGCCCAAGAATCGATTGCTGCTTCAGGAATATATGAAGTACGAAATTGGAATCGGAGAACTGGCGCTCAGTACGGTGTACGAAAGATTCCGAACCATTCGAAATTTTTTGCGGGAGATCAGCGAACTGGAAGTTACCAAGTGTGATGCCAGCCCGATTGATGTATATTTAAAGAATTTGCAGAATGGTGCTATGGGAGCAAAGACATTTAATACCAATGTTTCGGGAATACAGTTTTTTATGAAATTTCTGGAAGTAAAGGGGTATATAAAAAAGGTTCCGTTTTATGCATCGTATTACTTGGAAAAACAGATCCCAGTCCACCATGACAGAAGTGTGGAAGAGGATGTGTATATGGAAATTATCCAAAACCTCTCACAGTTTCCTGAACACCTGAGAATGATGTTTTTACATCTCTGGTGTGTGGGACTCCGGATCAGTGAGGTCTGCACCTTAAAATGGGATGCGTATTATATCCAGAATGGTGACTGCTGGATGAAGGTCTACCAGGTGAAAATGAAAAATTATAAAAGGGTTCCCATTCCGGTAACATTGTATCGTCTGATGCAGGTTTATCTGAAAAAACACCCTACCGAAAAAGAAGCATACATTTTTCGGAATCGGAAAGGTGGAGCATTTTCCAAAAGCACCTTCATGGGGCAGATGAAAAAATACTGCTCCCAGATAGGCATACAGAATGGAGAATATATTTTTAAGTCTCATGATTACCGACATACCGTAGCAACCAATTTTTATGAGCATGGCGTATCAATCCAAAGCATCCGGGACTATCTGGGACATACGTTTGAGGAAATGACCATGCAGTATATAGATTATATGCCAAGAAAAATTGCTAAAGAAAATGACGCATACTTTGAGGAAGAGGAAAACAGCCTGCTTGCCTGTATGCAGAAAGGAGAGAAGCATGGATAATAAACTGAAATTCCAACAACTGGAATGTTATAAGCTGGCTACCGATGAGCAAAAGGAAAAGCTGAATAAGGAACAATATTTTGATCTGGATAAACTGCCGGGAAACCAGCTTCAGACAGAATTTGTCGAATACATTTACTACCGTGGAACGCAGGTATCCATCCTGACTATAAAAATGGAAAGGCATTATTTTAACAGCTTATGTGAATTTTTTCAGAAGTCATCCCATCAGGAAAACAGCCTGCTTGACAGAGAAAAAGACTTCTGGATAAAGCAGTTGAAAATGTGGATGATACAAAACGGTAGGGCTTTGACGAAGCATAAAGTGACGAACATTCAGACTGAATCGGTGGAAAAAGCTGCCCTGATCCGGTATTTTGAAAGCCTTCTGGAATTTACACTGGACCGATCAGAAACCAATGAGCTGGCAAAGGATATTTGGCATCTGGAAAGGCTTCCGCTTATCCTGCGGACAAATCCGATTGTCAACCATAAGACACTAAATTTCAGAGGAATCCGGCAACCAGATATTCGGGAAGAAGTAAAAAAAGCAATTTACCATCATCTGAAAACCGAAGCCCTTGGCAGTATAAAACGTGAACTGTCCGCCATGAATAAATTTTCAAAGTATTTGGATGAAAAGCATTCCAAGATCAGCACCTGCGAAGAGATTGACCGGGAGATCATAGAACAATTTTTAATCAACATCAAGGTAGAATCAAACGGAGGGAATGGCATCCGGGATGACCTGCTAAAGCTTCGAAATGTGCTGGAAACAATCGGAAAAATTTATGATTTTCCACATCTTACAAAACTGTTTTTAAAATCTGATTTTCCGCCAGAACGGAAAGCAGAATTCAAATCTTATTCGGACAGTGAGCTGAAAAGACTGAATGCCCAGATTGTAAAAATGGAAGAGCAGATAGCAAGGGCAATGATCATCCACCAGATGCTTGGAACCAGAATTTCCGACACGCTGACCTTGCGGAAAGACTGCCTTTATAAACATGACCGTCAGGATATGATTATCATATACCAGCCGAAAACAAGAAGATATGAAAAACCGATCAGCCGGGAGCTGGCACAGCTGATTGGAAAGGCAGTCAGTTATGCAAATGAGCATTATCCTGAAAGCATTTATATCTTTGCGGACGAGAACAAACCGGAGAGACCAATCAGTTACCAAACCTTGCAGGATAAAGTGCTTCGAATGATCTATGAAAAAGATATCCGAGATGACAGCGGGAAATTATTCGGATTTGGAACGCATATGTTCCGGCACTGTTATGGGGTAAAGCTGACAGAACTCCATGTGGATGATTGGACCATAGCAAAGCTCCTGGGTCATAAAGGAGTGAAAAGCGTCCAGTACTACCGGAAAATGAGCAATCAGAGACTGGCAGATGAGACAAGGGAAGTAAGAAATCTTATGTCACAGATTATCTTAGCAAATCTGGACGGATGGGGAGAAGAATATGAGCAAATACGACAAGATGCTGGAATTGAATAAAAGAAAGAGCGAAGAAAAAGTGGAACGGGCAGTCCTGACAATACGGACAATGGTGTTGGAGAGAGAAAAGGTGTCCGTACCAGCACTGATGCAAAAGACTGGTTTATCTAGAGGATTCTTTTACAAGAATCCGATTGTAAGAGGTGAGATTGATGCAGCAATGGAACAGCAGGCTGGTATGGTGGATCCAAGGAGAAACATTATCAGTCAGGCGATGGAAGCGGAAATGAATCTGCTCCGGCAACAGCTACAGAAACTGAAAAGCGAAAATGAGAATCTAATAAAGGAAAACCAGAAGTTAAAAAAAGCACTATCCAAGAAAGAGTTGAATCTTATCAAACAGATTTAAGCTATATCATAATGCAAAGTAGGTCTGCCAGAATACAGCAGATCTGTTTTGCATTGTGATATAGAAACAGATTATGCTTAAAAGGCATTAAGCAACCCATAATAATGGGTATTGGACATAGAAAGCAATATGGGAGTATGATGATACCGATAAGAAATAGAGTGTACCTGAAATGCAAACTGTCACAGAAAAATTATGAACTTTATGTAAAAAGTTGCAAAATCTATTGACCTAGAGCTTACTTCAGGTTGTACCATAAAATAAAAAGAGCAAGGAGGAATTTTTTATGGATATCGAACAGATGAAAAAAGACTTAGGTGGAGGTAACGTATTTCCAATCGGTGAAGAAAACGTAGCATTCGCAAAGTATTTTACAGGTGAATGCTATTTGAATATGCTTACAACAGAGAGAGTACCAGTTGGTCTGGTTACTTTCGCTCCGGGAACAATCAATGCATACCACATCCATCATAAAGGTGGACAGATCCTTCTGGTTACTGGTGGAAGAGGATGGTACCAGGAAGAAGGAAAACCAGCTCGTGAATTGAAAGCTGGAGATGTAGTAAATATTTCACCAGAAGTAAAACACTGGCACGGGGCAGCGAAAGACAGCTGGTTCCAGCATCTGGCTGTTGAAGTTCCAGCAGAGGGAGCTTCCAATGAATGGCTTGAGTTTTTACCGGAAGAAGAGTATGACAAATTACCATAAATAAGAAAGACGGAGGGTTGATATCATGGCAAAGATCACACAGACAGCAGGAAGAAATGCTCTGGGAACATTTGCACCGGAGTTTGCACATTTCAACGATGATGTTCTGTTCGGAGAGAATTGGAACAACGAAGATATTGATTTAAAGACAAGAAGCATTATCACAGTCGTAGCACTGATGGCACAGGGAATTACAGATTCTTCTTTAAAATTCCATTTACAGAATGCAAAGGATCATGGAGTAACACAGAAAGAAATCGCAGCGATTATCACCCACATAGCATTCTATGCAGGATGGCCAAAGGGATGGGCAGTATTCAACCTTGCAAAAGAGGTTTGGAACGAGGAAGAAATAGAAAAATAACCTGGTAGAAACTGCTCGTCAGAAAAGATTCGCACAAAGCACAAATGTGTATGCCGTTAAAGCTAGCAACTACAAGGGATTGCGGAGGGGGAGTCCAGTTTAGTGCCGTAATAATTGGCATATTCATAATGCTGAAAATGGCGGCGGACAGATACTTGTTTGCGTAGGCGGCAGAGGATATTATCAGGAATGGGGCAAAGAGGCTGTTGAGTTAAACCCGGGTGATGTAATAAATATTCCTACGGGCATTAAGCATTGGCACGGTGCGGCACCCGACAGTTGGTTCTCACACCTTGCAGTAGAAGTTCCGGGTACAAATACATCAAACGAATGGCTTGAACCTGTCAGTGATGAAGATTATTCTAAATTAAAATAATTATTATTGAATTATGGTTTAGCAAACTGCTTTATCAAGTAATTAAAACCGTTTTACTAAGAACCTAAAAAACCGATAAGCTGAAAATCGCTTATCGGTTTTGCTTTTGTTATTATATTTTCCAAATAAAATTATCTCAACCGCTTGAAAAAACTTTTGAGAAGTTCGGCACACTCTTCCTGCATAATACCGCCTTTACAATTCGGTTTGAAATTATACGGCATTTCAAAAAGATTTGTTATAGTGCCGCAAGAACCGTTTTTGAAATCGTACGCACCGAAATACACATTCGGAATATGAGCGTTTATAATTGCGCCTGCGCACATCGGACAAGGCTCAAGGGTTACATATATATCGCAGTTCCAAAGCCGCCAACCGCCGAGCACCTTACAGGCATTGTTAATTGCGTCGGTTTCTGCGTGCAAAAGTGCGTTCTTTTCTTTTTCTCGTCTGTTCCTGCCTGTAGCAACGATTTCGCCATTACGCACAATCACCGCACCGACAGGCACTTCGTCATCTTGAAAAGCCTCTCTTGCAAGCTCAAGCGCCTTTTCCATATACTTTATATTAAATTCACTCATAGCGCTACAGAAGCAATGATAGTTTCAAGAATCAAGATAACAACTATTGTAGCTGTACCTGCACTTGTAAAGAAACATTTTATCTTTTCTTTAAGTGAGAGAGAAACAACATTCGAGGTATCGCTTATGCTAAGGAAATTTTTATCCTTTTTCATTATATAAAGGAAAGCCAAAACTCCGAACACAAGCATTGCGGTAAATATTGAATAGTATATTATATAGAAAGAACGGGTGGTAACAATGTTCTGACTTTGCAAAATATCCATAATTACCGAGTAGAAGTTATTTATAAAGTGAATAATTATTGACGGAATAATTGAGTTTGCCTTGCAGTCAATATAAGCAAAAATAAGTCCGAGTATAAACGCAAACGGAATCTGAATAATATTTCCGTGCATTGCGCCGAACATAACGGCAGATACAATTATTGCAAATGAATTTCCGTATTTTCTAAGCGAACCCATTAAAATACCTCGAAAAGCAAATTCCTCGGCAAATGCAGGGGTAACGGCTATGGCAACAACATATAAAATATTTTCAAATACAGACCTTGATGACATATCCATATTCAGACTGTATTCAATGCCGATTAACGAAAAGTTGGAACTTACAAGGTCGGCGGCAACATTTGAAACCATTGAAACGCCCATACCCATAAGTACGAGGGCGATAAGCATAGCGGGTTTTACGGATTTAACCGACAGGCAGTCTGAAATATGCGTTTTGCTTAGTTTTAAATATATCAGTCCGGTGATTGTCGCCGAGGCGGCTGCTGCGAAAATCTGCATATAATAAAAAACAGGGCCGGAAGTCAATTTGCTCATTATATACTGCGTTAAAGTTTCGGTATCGAAATTAGAAATATCCGTATTCAGCATCGTAGACACAGTTAATAAAAATGTTATACCGACTACAATGATATTCATTGATAAAAAATAAGTAAGAATATAAAAGCCCAATCCGCTTGATTTTTTTTGCAAAGTCTTTAAATCGTGCGCTTTTTTGATTTCCTGCGGACTTTGCATATGATTTTGATAATAAGGATAGGGCTGATAATTTGCGTATTGCATTTTCATCACTCCAATGGTATAATTTTAGCATAGTAACACATATATTTCAAGAAATATTTTCCGATAATGAAAAAATAATGAAAAATCCCTTGACTTTTCAGGTAATCGGTTATATAATGTGTAAGTACAATAAAGCAAAGCAGAAATGCTTTCACCTGTGGGGTGTCGTCTGCACGGGTCAATACCTTAAACATAATAGTTTATTTGTATTGCAATGCGGACGGTGTATTTCTGTCCGCATTATTTTTTGAAAAGGTACTTTGGAGGTGCTTAACCATCAGCAAGAAAGATATTCAGATTAACGAGGAAATCCGTGATAAAGAGCTTAGAGTAATCAGCTCGGACGGAAAGCAGCTCGGTATTATGTCATCAAAGGAAGCTCTCGCACTTGCAGAACAAAAAAATCTTGACCTTGTTAAGATTGCTCCGCAGAGCGTTCCGCCTGTATGTAAAATTATGGACTACGGCAAATACCGTTTTGAGCAGGCTAAAAGGGAAAAGGAAGCAAGAAAAAATCAGCATGTTGTTGATATTAAGGAAGTTAGACTCTCTTTAAACATTGATACACACGACTTCAACACCAAGCTTAACAACGCTACTAAGTTTATTAAGCACGGCGATAAAGTTAAGGTATCTATCCGTTTTAGAGGAAGAGAAATGGGACATCCTGAAATCGGTCTTGAAACTATGAACCGCTTTGCTGAAGCTTGTGCAGAGTTTGCCTCGGTAGAAAAGCCTGCAAAGCTTGAAGGTCGCAATATGCTTATGTTTCTTGCACCAAAGTCCAATAAGTAATCACAGCTAAGGAGGATATTTATTATGCCTAAAATTAAAACTCACAGTGGTGCTAAAAAGCGTTTTAAACTTTCTAAGAACGGTAATGTAATCCGTGCACACGCAAACAAGAGCCACATTCTTAACAAGAAAACAACAAAGCGTAAGAGAGGTTTACGCCAGACTGCTGTTACAGATAAGACAAATGTAGCTCAGATCAAGCGTTTAATTCCTTATAAATAATTTATCGCTTGTACTGCTTTTTATTTAAATAATAATCGGAGGTAATATATAATGGCACGTGTAAAGGGTGCGATGATGACTCGCAAAAGAAGAAAAAAGGTATTAAAGCTTGCCAAGGGCTACTGGGGTTCTAAATCAAGACATTTCAAAATGGCTAAACAGGCTGTTATGAAGTCTGGCAACTATGCATATATCGGCCGTAAGCAGAGAAAGAGAGATTTCCGTCGTCTTTGGATTACTCGTATTTCTGCAGCTTGCAAGGCAAACGGCACAAACTATTCAACATTTATGAATGGTCTTAAAAAGGCCGGCATTACATTGAACCGTAAGATGCTTTCAGAGATTGCTATTGCTGATCCTAAGGCTTTTACAGCTCTTGTTGAGCAGGCTAAAAACGCTTAATTTAAACTGTAATTGCGTTTGGGTAACACCAAACGCAATTGGCATTTTAGGAGAAAAAAGATGCTGTTTGTTACAAGCAAAGACAATTCTAATGTAAAAAAAGCCGTAAAACTCAAGTCAAGTGCAAAAGAACGCCGCAAGAGCGGTCTTTTTTTAGCGGAGGGGTTAAGAATCTGTATGGACGCAGTTTTCAGCGGTGCGGAAATTCAGACATTATTTGTAACCGAAAAAGCTATGCAAAAGCACGGTGAGGACTTTGCTTTACTTGAAGAAAAAGCAAAGAATGTAATCTGTGTAAATGAAAACATTTTTGCCCTTATGAGTGATACTCAATCGCCACAGGGCTTTCTTTCGGTTATAAAAACACTTGACAAAACCAATGAGTTTGATACAATAAAGGGTGACAGTAAATATTTGGCGCTTGATAATGTGCAGGATCCAAGCAATCTCGGCACTGTTTTGCGCTCGGCAGAGGCATTTAATGTCAGCGGAGTTATACTTTCCTGTGACTGTTGCGATATTTACAATCCAAAGGTTGTAAGAGGCAGTATGGGCGCTGTGTTCAGAATACCTTTTATAATCAAAAGTTCAATTAAGGATTTCCTTAACGAAAATCCGCAGATTAATTCGTATGCTGCCGTTGTAAACAGCGACGCTGTCAGTCTTACGGATGTAAAATTTCAAACTCCGTGCGCAATCGTTGTAGGCAACGAGGGCAACGGAATAAAAGCAGAAACAGAAAAAGCCTGCCAAAACAAAATTACCATACATATGGAGGGCAAGGCAGAATCACTCAACGCATCTGTGGCTGCTGCAATACTGATGTGGGAAATGATGAAATGATTTCTGAAAATGCTCGTTACTGGATATGGATTTCAAAAGCACTCGGTTATAACAATATAAAGGTAAAGAGAATTTTTAAACTTTACAATGACATTGCCGAGTTCGTTCACGGCGGAGAAAAAGAGTGGAAACACTGCGGTATCTTTACGCCGAACGAAATGCGAAAACTTAACAACACTAAGGTTTCGGTTGCGGATGAGATATTAAGCAAATGCAACGAACTGAAATATTCGGTAATTGCGATTGACGACGAGCATTACCCGCAAAAATTAATTAATATTGATACTCCGCCTGCCGTTCTTTATGTAAACGGACAACTTCCGGAACTTGACAACCGCCTAAGCGTTTCAATTGTTGGCACAAGGCGGGCAACAAGATACGGTACGGATAATTCATACAAATTTGCATATGCTCTTGCTAAGTACAGCGTTGTTATTATAAGCGGAGGTGCGCTCGGCGTTGACTGTGCGTCGCACCGAGGAGCACTTTCTGCAAACGGAATTACCGTATGCGTGCTTGGCTGCGGTATCAACTATAAATATCTTACCGAAAACGAGGGTATGAGAAATGCAATTGCGCAAAACGGTGCGGTTATATCCGAATATCCGCCCGATGAACCGCCGCTAAGATATAATTTTCCCGCTCGCAACAGAATCATATCCGCTCTTTCGGACGGTCTTGTTGTAATGGAGGCGGGAATAAAAAGCGGTTCGCTGATTACCGCAAGAATGGCAATCGACCAGGGCAAAGAAGTTTTTGCTCTGCTCGGAAACAACAGTCCGCAGAACGAAGGCTCGAATACTCTTATAAAAAACGGGCTTGCCTGCCCTGTAACTGATTTTATGGATGTTTTGAGCGAGTTTAACTCAAACAGAGGGTTATATGTTGAGGACGAAAAACTTGATTTTGATAATATAAGCTTTACCGACCTTGAGGCAGTGCCTGTAAAAGGCAAAAAGGCTGTAAAATCAAAAAACAGCACAAATAAAAAAGATAAGGCAAAGTCTGAAAGGATTAATGCAAGCGTATCTTCCGATAAAACCTTAAAGCCCGAAAAGGCTGTAAAAGAAACTAAAAATGTCGCACGCAAAAGCAGCAGCGTTTCCGCTGATGTTAATAATAAAGAAAACGCAGATGTGCGGAAAAGTATTTCAGATTTGAAAGCATTGGGTTTGTCCGATGCAGCCGTAACAGTTTACGGTACTATCGGCAACAAGCCTGTTCATATAGATAAAATAGTAAGCGAACTCGGTATCCCTGTATTTAAAGTGCTTACGGCCCTTACTCAACTTGAAATGAAAGGTTTGGTAACGGCAATGCAGGGCAGAATGTATGTATTAAAATAAACGGAGGCAGTAAATGTCAGATTTAGTAATTGTTGAGTCACCTGCTAAGGCTAAAACAATCAAAAAATACCTCGGCGGAAATTACGAAGTAATTGCGTCTATGGGACATGTAAGAGATTTGCCTAAAGCCAGACTCAGCGTTGATATAAAGAAAAAATTTGCACCAAAATACGAAATCATCAAAGGTAAAGAAAAACTTGTAGAAGAACTTAAAGAGCTCGCAGAAAAAAGCGACAAGATTTACCTCGCAACCGACCCTGATAGAGAGGGAGAGGCAATTTCTTGGCACCTTGCGTATATTCTCGGCTTGCCGCTTGATGACAACAACAGAGTTGAATTTAACGAGATTACCAAAAACGGCGTAACAAACGGTATGGCTCATCCCCGTTCTATAAATATTGACCTTGTAAATGCTCAACAGGCAAGGCGTATTCTCGACAGACTTGTAGGTTATAAGTTAAGTCCTTTCATTTCTCAAAAAATCAGAAGAGGACTTTCAGCCGGCAGAGTACAGTCTGTTGCGGTAAGAATTATTGTTGACAGAGAAGAAGAAATCAGAAAATTCAAGCCCGAAGAATATTGGACTATTGACGCTAAGTTTATTCCTAAGGGCAGCAGAAAGTCGTTTTCGGCTTCTCTTTATTCCGACGCCAACGGCAAGATAAAAATTGAAAATCAAGAACAGGCAGAAAAGATTGAACAGGATCTTGCAGATGCCGAATATATGATTACAAAAGTAAAGCACGGCACAAGAAGAAAAACCCCCGCACCGCCTTTCATCACATCAACATTGCAGCAGGAGGCGTCAAGAAAACTCGGCTTCCAGTCAAGAAGAACAATGAAAGTTGCCCAGGAGCTGTACGAAGGTGTTGACATTGAGGGAATGGGTGCAACGGGTCTTATCACATATATGAGAACCGACTCTTTAAGAATTTCAGATGTGGCAAAGGAAGAGGCGGCACAGTATATTTTAAACAGATTCGGTGAAAAATTCCTGCCGGCAAAACCGAGAGTATTTAAAACCAAGAGCAATGCACAGGACGGACACGAGGCTATAAGACCTTCAATGCCGAGCCTTTCTCCGGAAGATGTAAAGGCAAGCCTTACATCCGACCAGTTTAAACTGTACAATCTTATTTGGAACAGATTTATGGCGTCACAGATGTCTGATTGTATTCAGAAAACCACACAGGCTGAAATTTCGGCTAAAGAATACATTTTCAAGGCGTCGGGATACTATGTTGACTTTGAGGGCTTTACAACCTTGTATGTAGAAAGCAAAGATACGGAAGAAGAAAAATCCACACAGCTCCCTCCGCTTGAAAAAGATATGCCTGTAAAGTGCAAGGAGCTTAAAAAGAATCAGCACTTCACACAACCGCCCGCAAGATACACCGAGGCATCGTTAATTAAGGCACTTGAGGAATACGGTATCGGCAGACCGTCAACTTATGCGGCAACAATTACAACAATTACAAGCCGTGAGTATGTAAAGCGTGAGGCAAAAACTTTGTATCCGACAGAGCTCGGCGAGGTTATGACAAACCTTTTAAAAGAGCGCTTTCCGAAGATTGTAAACTATAAATTCACTGCACAAATGGAAGAAAAGCTTGACGAGGTTGAGCACGGTCAGGAAGAATGGGTGGAATTGCTTGACGAATTCTACTCCGATTTTGACAAAACTCTCAAGAAAGCCAAGGAAGAGATGGAGGGTGTGAAACTCCAGCTTAAAGAAGATCAGACAGACATTATCTGCGACAAATGCGGCAGACAGATGGTTGTTAAGGTTGGCAGATACGGCAAATTTATTGCCTGCCCGGGTTACCCCGAATGTAAGAATGTTCTTAAGTTTGTTGAAAAGACAGGCGTTAAATGCCCTAAATGCAACGGTGATGTTATTGTTAAGCATACAAAGAAAAAGCGTGTGTTCTACGGCTGTTCAAATTATCCGGAATGTGATTTTGTAAGCTGGAACGAACCCGTAAACGAAAGATGTCCGCAGTGCGGCGGCATACTCTTTAAGAAAAAGGGTAAAAAGCCGAAACTTTATTGTGCAACAGAGGGCTGCGGATTTGAAAAGGAATTCGTTGAGAAAGACGGAGAATAATTAATACGACTGAAAAGGAAAGGTGAACTTTTTGGAAAAAGGTTATATCAATGTAATAGGTGCGGGTCTTGCAGGCTGTGAAGCCGCTAAACAGATCTCATCTCACGGAATAAAGGTTCACCTTTATGAAATGAAACCGAAGAAAAAAACGCCTGCTCATCATTCCGATTTATTCGGCGAACTTGTGTGTTCAAATTCATTAAAGGCAATGCGAACAGAAAGTGCCGCAGGACTTTTAAAGGAAGAAATGCGCAGACTTGATTCTTTTCTTATGAAATGTGCTGACAAATGCCAAGTGCCTGCCGGTGGTGCTCTTGCGGTTGACAGAGATATTTTTTCAAGACTTGTAACCGACGGAATAAGAGCCGATGAAAACATAACCGTTTTTGAAGAAGAAATCACAGAAATTTTCGATGATGCAATTACAATTATTGCTACGGGTCCGCTTACTTCGGACGCTCTTGCCGAAAAAATAATAGAGCGATTCGGTACTTCGCTTTCTTTCTTTGATGCCGCCGCTCCGATTGTGAGTGCCGAAAGCATTGATATGGATTATGCTTTCTATGCATCAAGATACGATAAAGGCAGTGGCGACGATTATATAAATTGCCCGATGAATAAAGAAGAGTACGAAACTTTTTATCAGGCACTTGTAACCGCCGAAAGAGCACCTTTGCACAGCTTTGATGTAAACAATCCTAAGGTGTACGAGGGCTGTATGCCTGTTGAAGTTATGGCACAGCGTGGTGAAAACACCTTGCGATTCGGACCGATGAAACCTGTCGGTCTTGTAAATCCAAAAACGGGACACAGACCGTGGGCTGTACTGCAGTTAAGGAAAGAAAATTGCGGGGGCACAATGTATAACCTCGTCGGATTTCAGACAAATCTAAAATTTGGTGAACAGAAAAGGGTATTTTCACTGATTCCTGCATTGCACAAAGCGGAATTTTACCGCTACGGTGTAATGCACAGGAACACATTTATTAATTCACCTAAACTGCTCAATGCCGATTTTTCTTTGAGAGAAAATGAAAACTTGTTCTTTGTAGGTCAGCTTACAGGTGTTGAGGGCTATATGGAATCGGCGGCTTCGGGAATACTTGCGGGCATAAACGCAGTGCGAAGATTAAACAGTCAAGAACCTGTGATTTTACCGACTGACACAATGCTCGGCGCTCTTGCTGGCTATATATCCGACAAATATGTGGAGAAATTCCAGCCTATGGGCGCAAATTTTGGTGTACTTCCTGCTCTCGAAAATCGTCCCCGTGACAAGCAGGAGCGAGGAAAAGCATATTCGGACAGAGCGCTTAAAAGCCTTGAGGCTTATCTTGCACATATGAATTTAGAGGTGTAAAAATGAAAATTATAGTAGATGCCTTCGGCGGAGATAATGCACCGCTTGAAATAATCAAGGGTTGTGCGGAGGCTGTTGCGGAATTTGACGATTTATCAATTATTCTCACAGGCGACGAGGGTAAAATTCTTAAGGTTGCACATGACAATAATATATCTCTTGACAGAATAGAAATTCATCACTGCACAGAAGTTATTACTATGGACGACCATGCCGATGCGGTTCTTAAATCAAAGAAAGACAGCTCAATGGCTGTAGGATTTAATTTGCTTAAAAACGGCGAGGGTGACGCTTTTGTTTCCGCAGGCAACAGCGGTGCTCTTTGTATGGGTGCAACTCTTGCGGTTAAGAGAATTAAAGGCATTAAACGACCTGCATTCTCTCCCGTTATGCCGTCCGCAAACGGTTTCTTTATGCTTGTTGACGGCGGTGCAAATGTAGATTGCCGTCCCGAAATGCTCGTTCAATTTGCGGTGATGGGCTCAATTTATATGAATAAGGTTATGAAGATTGATAACCCAAGGGTAGGCCTTGCAAATGTCGGCACCGAAGATCACAAAGGAACAGAGCTTTATCAAACTACATATCAGCTTTTGAAAGAAAGCAACTTAAACTTTGTCGGCAATGTTGAGGGCAGAGATATTCCGCAGGGCGTTTGCGATGTAGTAGTGTGTGACGGCTTTACAGGCAATCTTATTTTAAAAACCTATGAGGGTGTTGCAATGGTTGTTATGAACGAGATCAAGAGCTTGTTTACAGGCAGTCTTAAAGGCAAACTTTCGGCTTCGCTCGTGCTCGGCGATATAAAAAAACTCAAGAAAAAACTTGACCACAACACATACGGCGGTGCGCCTGTTTTGGGTGCATCAAAACCTGTGTTCAAGGCGCACGGCAGTGCAAAAGCCGTCACCGTTAAAAACGCAATCAGACTTTCAAGAGATTATGTGCTTGCTGATGCGATCGGTGAAATTTCAAAGGTTATTAATTCGGAGGACTGATTTAAGTGCAGGAACTTGAAAATAAAATCGGCTATAAATTTAAAGATATAAGTTTGCTCGAAGAGGCACTCACACATTCTTCTTATGCAAACGAACACAAATCAAAACATATCAAATATAACGAAAGACTTGAATTCTTAGGTGATGCGGTTCTTTCAATTGTAGTTTCTGACTACATTTTCAAAAACTGCCCCGAGCTTCCGGAGGGCGAGCTTACCAAACTAAGAGCCTCGCTTGTATGTGAAAAGAGCCTTTTCGTATTTGCAAAACAACTCGGACTGGGTAAGTATCTTATTTTGAGCAAAGGCGAGCGCCACAACGGCGGTGCAGAACGCCCGTCAATACTTTCGGATGCATTTGAGGCGCTGATTGCGGCTATTTATATTGACGGCGGAATCGAGCCTGCCTCTAAGCATATTCTTAACTTTGTAATCCCTGCGATTAAGGCATCAAAGAAAAGACCCGTAAACGATTACAAAACAACTTTGCAGGAGATTATTCAGAAAAATCCCGGGGAATTGCTCGAATATGTACTCGTTGACGAATCGGGCCCCGACCACAACAAACATTTTGTAGTTGAAGTTCATCTAAACAGCAATGTAATCGGCAAGGGCGGCGGAAAAAGCAAAAAAGAGGCTGAACAGCAGGCGGCAAGAGAAGCACTGGAGTTGATGGGTTATTAAACATTCTAATGTGGCGCTTTTTATACCGCACAACGGATGCCCTCACAAATGCACTTTCTGTAATCAAAGAAACATTGTGGGGCAAGCGTATCAGCCAAATGCCGATGATGTGACAAATGCCGTAAAAATCGCCGTAGATTCTTTAAAAGAAAATACCAAAGAGGCGGAGATTGCATTTTTCGGCGGCAGTTTTACAGCAATTGACAGAGAATATATGCTCGAACTTTTAGATGCGACCAAACCGTTTATCAACAGCTTTAAAGGTATTCGGTTATCTACCCGTCCCGACTGCATTGACAATGAAATTGTAAGTCTTTTGAAAAGCTATAAAGTAACTTCAATTGAACTCGGCGCTCAATCTATGGATGATGAAGTGCTTAAACTCAATGAAAGAGGACATACGGCGGATGATGTAAGAAATGCCTGCCGCATTATAAAAAATTACGACATATCACTCGGACTGCAGATGATGACGGGACTGTACGGTTCTGATTTTTATAAAGACATTTATACTGCCGATGAATTTATAAAGCTCAGACCGGATACTGTAAGGATATATCCGACTGTTATTATGCAGGATACCGAACTTGCAAATCTTTATAACAGTAAAAAGTTTATTCCTTACACACTTGAGCAATCGGTTGAACTTTGCTCAAAGCTCATTTTAAAATTTAAAAGCGAAAACATCCGTATTATAAGGCTCGGACTTCATTATTCCGAAAGTCTTGAAAATAACAGCCTCGGCAATAATTATCACCCTGCATTTAAAGAACTTTGCGAAAACAAAATCTTTTTTGATAAAATAACTAAACTGATTAAAAATTATCCCGACAAAGAGGTTTATTTTTTTGAGGCATATGTAAATCCTCATTCGGTTTCAAAACTTGCGGGACAGAATAAATCAAACATAATCAGACTTAACAATATGGGTTACAAGCTGAAAATCAAGACAGACCAAAGTCTTGACGAATACGAAATCTACATAAAACAGAGGTAATAAATGCGATTAAAATCACTTGAAATTCAAGGCTTTAAAACCTTTCCTGATAAAACTAAATTATTTTTTGAGCAGGGCATTACCGCTGTTGTAGGTCCGAACGGCTCAGGCAAAAGCAACATCAGTGACGCTATCCGTTGGGTGCTCGGCGAGCAATCTCCAAAGAGCTTGCGCTGTTCAAAGATGGAAGATGTTGTTTTTAACGGAACCGACAAAAGAAAAAAACTCGGCTATGCCGAAGTTTCGCTTAACATAGAAAACAAAGACAGAGTGCTGGCATTCGACGGCGACGAAGTTTCAATTACTCGCCGTTATTATAGAAGCGGTGAGAGCGAATATCTCATTAACAAAGCACAGGTAAGACTAAAAGACATTAACGAGCTTTTTATGGATACAGGTCTTGGTCGTGACGGTTACTCTATGATAGGACAGGGTAAAATCGACAGCATTGTATCTTCAAAAGGCGAGGACAGACGAGAAATTTTTGAAGAGGCGGCAGGTATTTCACGCTATCGTTACAGAAAAACAGATGCGGAGCGAAAACTGAAAAGCACGGAGGAAAACCTTTTAAGACTGCGTGACATCGTGACAGAACTCGAAGAGCGTGTCGGTCCTCTTAAAAGGCAATCGGAAAAAGCACAGGAATTTTTAAAATACTCCGAAGAAAAGCGTGGACTTGAAATAGCGCTTTGGTTGCTTACCCTTGACAAAAGTCAGGCGGCGCTTAAAACACAGGACGAAAAAATCGCCATTGCTCACGCACAATATGATGATGCCGAAAAAATGCTTGAGCAGATTCAAAAAGAGTCGGAAGAAATATATCTGAAAAACGGACAGCTTGCCGTAAAATCCGACGAAGTAAGACATCTTATTTCAGAACTTGATGCACTCATTTCCGATATGCGTTCACAGCTTTCGGTTTCAAAGAACGATATTCTTCATAACGAAGAAAACATAAAGCGTATTGAAAACGAAATCCAAAACGCACAGCAAAATTCACAGCTTATTTCTACTCAAATTGCAGAAAAGAACGAGAAAATCGCTGAACTTGACGCAAAAATAATTGAAAAGCAGAAAGAATATACCGCACTTTCCGAAAAGCTGAATGTTATCAACCTTGATACGGGCAAGAGCGGCGACAAACTGCAACAGCTTACTTCCGAACTTTCTATGCTTACAACGAAGTCTGCCGATGCAAGGGTAATTGATATGACGGCGGAGAGCTCGATTTCCGACCTTGAAGAAAGAATCGAAAGCCTTACAACCGCAAACAAAGACGGAATTGCAAGAGTACACGAGCTTGAAGAAATTTCCGAAGAATACACAACCAATCTTACAAATCTGCGGGAAGAAATTACATCAATTACAAATTCAATTCAGGGACTTGAACTAAAATTGCAGTCAAAAGCACACAAGCGTGACAGCTACAAGGCTGAAAGCGACAGACTTTTGCTTGACAGCAAGGAACATATAAGAAAAATCAACTTCCTTGAAAATCTCGAACGCAACCTCGAAGGCTTTTCAAAGAGCGTTAAAGTTGTGGTAAACGCATCTAAAAGCGGAAGATTAAAAGGTGTGTGCGGCCCTGTTTCCCGAGTAATTTCCGTACCGCAAAAGTACGGCGTTGCAATTGAAACCGCACTCGGAGCGGCAATGCAAAACATTGTTACGGAAACCGAAAGCGACGCTAAATCGGCTATTGCTTATCTTAAATCATCGGACGGCGGACGAGCAACTTTTCTGCCGCTTAATACAATCAAGGCAAGAGAACTTAGAGAAAACGGACTTGAGGCAAACTATGGCTTTATCGGTGTTGCAAGCGACCTTTGCAGCTGCGATAACAAATTCAAAAATATTTTATCATCTTTGCTCGGCAAAATTGTAATTGCAGACAATCTTAATTCCGCAGTCGAGATTGCCAAAAAATATTCGTACCGTTTTAAAATCGTTACACTTGACGGACAGGTTGTAAATGCGGGCGGTTCGCTCACAGGCGGTTCGCTCAACAGAAATACAGGTTTGCTAAGCCGTGCAAGTGAAATTAAAGATTTAAAAGAACAGACAAAAGCCATTGAAGAAAAGTCTGCGCAGGCACAGAGATTGTGCAGTGAGGCGGCACAGGATTATGCCGCCGTTGAGGCTGAATTGCTCGGTACAAGAGCAGACCTTTCAAACAAGAAACAAAGCCTTGCAAGAATGGAAGCCGAAAGCAGAGCGTGTGAAAACGAGCTTTCAAACTCAAAACTTGCTTTGCAAAATTTTGATAAACAGATTGAAGAATATACAAATAAAGTAAATATCCTATCACAGGACAGAAAAAATGCAGGCGAACAGCTGGCACAGCTTAACCGCAGAATTTCCGAGGCAGAAGAAAAGGTAAACAGCATTACGGGCAGTCGTGCCAAAATGATTGAGGAGCGAGAAGAAATTGCATCTCAATTACAGAATGTGCGACTTGAAATTGTAACCGCTCAAAAGGATATTGACGCACTCAATTCCGAAATCCTTTTTGCGGAAAATTCATCAAATAACTTCGGAGAAAAACAGAGAGAACTCAATGCACAAATTGAGGACTATAAAAACAAAAATGCTTTGATTCAGAAAAACATCGACGAACTTGAGGCTCAAATAAAAGACAAGTCAGAGAGAATTGCAGAGCACAACGCAAGGATTTCAAGTATTAATTGTGAAAAAGATACTTACGAAATGAGAAGTGTTGAATTAAGAACGCTTGAGCGTGACAAAACATCGGAACGAGAGGTATCGGGCAGAGAACTTTCAAGACTTGAAGAAAGAAAAATCAACTTGCAAAATCAGTACGATAATATAATTTCCAAGCTTTGGGAAGAATATGAGTTGACAAAGCGTGAAGCGGAAGAACAGGCGATAGAAATTCCCGATTCCAATGCGGCTCAAAAACGACTTAACGAGCTAAAGCAAAAAATTAAAAATCTCGGAAATGTAAATGTATCCGCAATTGAAGAATACAAAGAGGTTTCCGAACGCTTTGAATTTATGAGCACACAGGTAAATGATGTGGAAAAGTCAAAACGAGAAATTGAGCGACTTATCACCGACCTTACCAAACAGATGAAAGAAGTGTTTGTAGAGAGTTTTGAGGAAATCAATAAAAACTTTACTTTCACATTCAAAGAACTGTTCGGCGGCGGTACCGCATCGCTCTCGCTTTCAGAGCCGGAGGATATTCTCAACAGCGGCATCGACATTATTGTACATCCGCCCGGAAAAATCGTTGTTCATCTTGACGCACTGTCAGGCGGTGAAAAAGCACTTGTAGCCATAGCGCTTTACTTTGCGATTATGAAAGTCAGACCCGCACCTTTCTGCGTTATGGACGAAATTGAGGCGGCGCTTGATGATGTAAATGTTGACCGCTTTGCAAACTATATGAGAAATTTAACCCATACAACGCAGTTTATCTGTATTACTCACAGACGAGGCACAATGGAAGAAGCAGATGTACTGTACGGTGTTACTATGCAGGACGAGGGTGTATCCAAACTGCTTGAACTGCGTTCTACCGAGATTGCCGAAAAGCTCGGCATTAAGGCTAACTAATGAAGGGATGATTTTATGGGCTTTTTTAATAAAATTAAAGAAGGTTTAAAAAAGACAAGAGATGCGGTTATCGGTCAGATTGACTCAATGCTCAAATCTTTTACCAAGATTGACGATGAACTTTTTGAAGAACTCGAAGAGTTGCTTGTAATGGGCGATGTAGGCGTACCGACTGCCGAAAAAATATGTGAAGAGCTTAAAAAGAGAGTTAAAAAAGAGGGTATTAAAAATCCTAATGAAATTCACAGACTTCTTGAAGAAACGGTTTCCGATATGTTGAGAGGCGGAGAAGAACTCGACCTTTCAACCACACCGTCTATTATCCTTGTCATAGGTGTAAACGGTGTAGGTAAAACAACCACAATCGGAAAACTTGCAAATCACCTTACAAAACAGGGCAAAAAAGTTATCCTTGCCGCAGGCGATACATTCAGAGCCGCAGCTATCGAGCAGCTTGAAATTTGGGCAGACAGAAGTCACTGTGAAATAATAAAGCAGAACGAGGGCAGTGACCCTGCCGCTGTAATTTATGACGCCATTTCAGCCGCTAAGGCAAGACACGCAGATGTTATTATCTGTGATACGGCGGGCAGACTTCACAATAAAAAACCCCTTATGGACGAGCTTGCAAAAATCAACAGAATTATAGACAGAGAACTGCCGGACGCATCGAAAGAAAAGTTACTTGTACTTGATGCAACCACAGGACAGAATGCCGTTAATCAGGCTGAGCAGTTCAGCCTTGCAACAGGCATTACGGGTATTGTTCTTACAAAACTTGACGGTACAGCCAAGGGCGGCGTTGTACTTGCAATCAAAGAGGGACTCGGTATTCCTGTTAAATACATCGGCGTAGGTGAGCAGATAGACGATTTACAGCCGTTTGATGCAGAGGACTTTGCAAAGGCTCTCTTTGCGCAGAATTAAGAGGTGCGGTATGAAATTTATCATTGCAACCAATAACGCAAAAAAATTAAAAGAACTTGAAAGAATTTTAAAACCCCTCGGCATAGATGCGGTTTCCGCAAAAGAGGCAGGTGTAAACCTCGGCGAAGTTGAGGAAACAGGTACAACCTTTGCCGAAAACGCTTTTATAAAAGCAAATGCCGCTTTCAAAGCAACGGGTATGCCTGCCATAGCCGACGATTCAGGGTTATCGGTTGACGCACTTGACGGCAGACCGGGTGTGTATTCCGCAAGATACTGCGGAGAAAATGCCACTGACGAAGAAAAGTACACTAAATTGTTAGAAGAAATGCAGGGTGTACCCGATGAAAAGAGAACAGCGCATTTTACATCAGCAATCTGCTGTATTTTATCAGACAAAGAAAAAATTGAAGTTGACGGCATATGCAACGGTACAATTTCTCATACTCCGAACGGCAACGGCGGTTTTGGATATGACCCGATTTTTGACTGCAACGGAAAAAGCTTTGCCGAACTTACAGCCGAAGAAAAAGACAAAATCAGCCACAGAGGAATTGCTTTACGCAAGTTACAGGCTGAACTGAAAAACAGATTTGACAAATAATTTATATAAATTTCAGAAAGGAGCAGTTAAATGCTCACAAGTAAACAGCGTGCATACCTTCGTGGTCTTGCAAATCCTATTGAAACTATCCTTATGATCGGTAAGGGTGAAATCACAGATAACATTGTAAAGCAGGCAGACGATGCACTCAAGGCAAGAGAACTTATAAAGGGCAAAGTGCTTGAGAACAGCGGTTATTCTTCAAGAGAAGCTGCCGAACTTATTGCCGAAAAATGCGGTGCGGAAGTTGTACAGGTTATCGGTTCAAAATTTGTTCTCTATAAAAAGAATGAGGACGAGCCTAAAATTGTTCTCCCTAAGAACAGAAGAAAATGAGCAGAATAGGAATACTCGGCGGTACTTTTAACCCAATACACAACGGTCACATTCAAATGGCGAAGTACAGCCACGATGCCGCAAAACTCGATAAGGTTATTATTATGCCTACTTTTGTGCCGCCGCATAAAGAAAGCACAAACCTTGTTTCGTGCGAGCACAGATTTAATATGTGCCGCCTTGCAAGTGCCGAACTTCCGTATGCGGAAGTATCCGATTTTGAAATAAAATTAGAGGGCAAAAGTTACACTTACCGTACATTGCAGCTTTTAAAAAGTCAAAACGAAAACGATGATTTTTATTTTATCGTCGGCGCAGATATGTTTTTATCTATGCAAAATTGGAAAAATCCTGAAATAATTTTCAGGCTTGCTACCGTAATCGCCATTCCGAGAGATGATGACAGCGTATCCGAACTTAAAGAACATTACGATAAGGTTCTCAAAAAAATGGGTGCAAAGGCAATTATACTTAATCACTCGGTTTTAACGGTTTCGTCAACCTATGTGCGTGACAACATCGACAACGGTGCGGCATTGGAAAATCTGATTGACAGCAGGGTTTTTAATTATATTAAGGAAAATAATTTATACAGGGTGTGATTTTATGAATTCAGACGAATATAAGAAACTTATAAAATCAAGAATGAGCGATTACCGCTATACGCACAGCGTAAATGTTTCTAAAGAGGCTGTAAGACTTGCCAAAAAATACGGTGCGGATACCGAAAAAGCAGCCGTTGCAGGCATACTGCACGACATTACCAAAGAAACACCTAAAGAAGAACAGTTGCAAATTATGACAGATGGTGGTATAATTTTAGATAATGTGCAGGAAAAATCGACAAAGCTGTGGCACGGTATAAGCGGAAGTGTGTATATTCGTGATATTCTTAAAATTACAGACGAAGATATTTTAAACGCAGTAAGATACCACACCACAGGCAGAGCGGGTATGTCTTTGCTTGAAAAAATAATTTTTATAGCAGATTTTACTTCTGCCGAAAGAGATTATAACGGCATAAAAACAATGCGCAAAAAGGCAGGCAAATCTCTTGAAAACGCAATGCTGTACGGATTGCAGTTCACTTTAAAAGACTTGTCTAAAAGGGCAATGATAATTCACCCCGACGCCCTTGCCTGTTACAACGAAATTGTAATAAATAATTCAACGAAAGGAACAGCCAAATGAATTCTTACGAGCAATCAATTCTGACAGCTAAGGCTATAAGCAGCAAAAAAGGTCTTAACATCAAGTTAATCGAAATTGGCGATATTTCTTCCCTTGCAGACTATATGGTAATTGCGACAGGTACAAGCTCAACCCATGTAAAAGCTATTGCGGACGAGGTTGAGTATCAGCTTGACGAGGCAGGCATTTCTGTAAGTCATATCGAGGGCTACCGTTCAAATTCATGGATATTGCTTGACTATGTCGATGTTATCGTTCATATTTTTTCAGACGAGGCAAGAGAGTTTTACGACCTTGAAAGACTCTGGCAGGACGGTAAGGAAATTGACATTTCCGATATTGTTGACTAATAAATCTTGAGGAGGACTCAATTTTGAAATATAATCATAAGCCCATTGAGGGCAAATGGCAAAAAATTTGGGAAGATAAGGGCGTTTTCCACGCAGAGGACAACTCTGAAAAAGAAAAATTCTATGCTCTTATTGAGTTTCCTTATCCGTCGGGACAGGGACTTCATGTAGGTCATCCAAGACCTTATACGGCACTTGACACCGTAGCAAGAAAGCGCAGACTTCAGGGCTACAATGTACTTTATCCGATCGGCTGGGACGCATTCGGTCTTCCTACCGAAAACTACGCAATCAAAAACCATATTCATCCCGAAATCGTTACAAAGCAAAATATTGCCCGCTTTAAAAAGCAGATTCAATCACTCGGTATCTCTTTTGACTGGAGTCGTGAGATTAACACAACCGACCCTGACTATTACAAGTGGACACAGTGGATTTTCATTCAGCTTTTCAAAAAAGGTCTTGCTTACAAAAAGGAAATGAATGTAAACTGGTGTACTTCATGTAAGTGCGTTCTTGCAAACGAAGAGGTTGTAAACGGCGTTTGCGAGCGATGCGGCAGTGAGGTTGTTCATAAGGTAAAGTCACAGTGGATGCTTAAGATTACAGCTTACGCAGACAGACTTATCAATGACCTTGACCTTGTAAATTATCCTGAAAGAGTTAAAGCACAGCAGAAAAACTGGATTGGCAGAAGTACGGGCGCAGAGGTTGATTTCAAGACAACCACAGGCGACACACTTACAATTTACACCACAAGAGCAGATACTCTTTATGGTGCAACATATATGGTAATTTCTCCGGAACACCCTCTCATTGAAAAGTGGGCTGACAAGCTATCTAATATTGACGCTATCCGTGAATATCAGGCAGCTGCGGCAAGAAAGTCCGACTTTGAAAGAACAGAGGTTGCCAAGGACAAAACAGGTGTTCTTGTTGAGGGCGTTAAGGCTATTAACCCTGTGAACAACAAGGAAATTCCTATCTTTATTTCCGACTATGTACTTGTATCTTACGGTACGGGCGCTATTATGGCTGTTCCTGCTCACGATACCCGTGACTGGGAATTTGCAAAGAAATTCGACCTTCCTATCATTGAGGTTGTTAAGGGCGGCAATGTGCAGGAAGAGGCTTATACAGACTGTGCAACAGGTATTATGGTTAATTCGGGTATGCTTGACGGTCTTACTGTTGACGAAGCTAAGAAAAAGATTATCTCTTGGCTTGAGTCGGAGGGTAAAGGTCACTCAAAGGTAAACTACAAACTCCGTGACTGGGTATTCTCCCGTCAGCGTTATTGGGGCGAGCCTATTCCGATTGTTCACTGCGACAAGTGCGGATATGTTCCGATTGACGAAAGTGAACTCCCGCTCAGACTTCCTATGGTAGAATCATATGAGCCTACAGACAACGGCGAATCACCTCTTGCTAAGATGACAGACTGGCTTGAAACAACTTGCCCGTGCTGCGGCGGCAAGGCAATGCGTGAAACCGATACAATGCCACAGTGGGCAGGTTCATCATGGTATTTCTTAAGATATATGGACCCGCACAATGACAAAGCACTTGCGTCAAAAGAGGCTATCAAGTATTGGTCACCTGTTGACTGGTACAACGGCGGTATGGAGCACACTACACTCCACTTGCTTTACAGCCGTTTCTGGCATAAATTCCTCTACGACATCGGCGTTGTAAATACTCCGGAGCCATACGCAAAGAGAACATCACACGGTATGATTCTCGGCGAAAACGGCGATAAGATGAGTAAGTCAAGAGGCAATGTAGTAAATCCTGACGAAATCGTAGACGAATACGGTGCAGATACACTCCGTCTTTACGAAATGTTTATCGGCGACTTTGAAAAGGCCGCTCCTTGGAGCCAGTCAAGCATCAGAGGCTGCCGCAGATTTATTGAGCGTTATTACAACCTCCAGACAATTCTTAACAATGCAGAGGGCATCCGTCCGGAACTTGAATCATCATTCCACAAGGCTATCAAAAAAGTCGGCGATGACATTGAGAACATTAAGTTCAACACCGCAATCGCAACACTTATGGCACTTATCAATGATATTACTGCTACAGGCGCAATCACTAAGGAGGAACTTAGAATCTTCACAATTCTCCTTAATCCGTTTGCACCGCATGTTACAGAAGAAGTATTTGAAATGTGCAAACTCGGCGACGGTATAGTAGCAGAGCAGAAATGGCCTGAGTACGATGAGGCTAAGTGCAAAGACGAAACAATAGAAATCGTTGTACAGGTAAACGGTAAAATTAAGACAAAGCTTAACATTCCTGTTGAGTCAGAAAAGAACGCAGTTCTTGATATGGCAAAGGCAGACGCAAATGTGGCTAAAGCTATAGAGAATATGAATATCATCAAAGAAATTTATGTTCCTAATAAGCTTGTAAACCTTGTAGTTAAGCCATAATTTTTATTTTATTTATAAATTTACTTAATTTTCCCTAAATTTCTACATTTCTATTGACAATAAGAATTGTTTATTGTATAATATCAAATGCAATATATGCAAATTACCCATGCCAAATGGCAGATGGGAGGGAAGATAGATGGCAGAAATCAGACTTAAGGATAACGAATCTCTTGAGAGTGCTTTAAGAAGATTCAAAAAGCAGTGTGCAAGAGCTGGCGTTATTGCTGAGGTGCGCAAGAGAGAAGCTTATGAAAAGCCTTCTGTAAAGCGTAAAAAGAAGTCCGAAGCAGCTCGTAAGAGAAAATTCAGGTAATCAAAATAAGCGGACAGTTTTTACTGTCCGCTTTTTGTCATTTTATCAGGAAATTTGGTGAATAAAAATGAAAAAAATTCTTGTTATTTTAGGACCTAACCTTAATATGGTAGGAGTAAGAGAAAAAGGCATTTACGGAGAGGAAACCGCTCAAAGCATTTCCGAGCAGATTAAGGCATTTGCAAATGAGCAGGGCTTTTCTGTTGAGATTTATCAGTCAAATCACGAGGGCGACCTTATCGATAAAATCCATGCCGCAAGAGAAAACTTTGACGGTGCGGTAATAAATGCGGGCGCTCTTACACATTATAGCTATGCATTAAGAGATGCTATTGCTTGTGTAAAGATTCCGTTTGTCGAGGTGCATATGTCAAATATCCACGCAAGGGAAGAATTCAGACACACATCTGTAATTGCACCTGTATGCGCAGGTCAGATTGCAGGCTTTGGCAAAAACAGCTACTTCCTTGCAATTACAGCTTTAAAGGACTTGATGAAGTAATGAACAGCTTGAGAACAGAAAAGTTAAGAGCTTTTATAAAATCCCCCGACACCGCAGTTTTAATAAAAAATGAAATCAATGTCGGATATTTCAGCGGCTTTCATCACAGCGAGGGTGTATTTTTACTGACAAGCGACAAAGCATATTTGCTTGTGGATTTCAGATACTTTGAGGCGGCACAGAAATTCGCAGTCGGCTGTGAAGTAATCTGCTTTAAAAAGCTGATTGCGGATATAAGCGAAATTCTTAAAAAAGAATGTGTCACAAAAATCGTTGCAGAGGCAGATACATTTACCGTTGCGGAAAATGATTTGTACAAAGAGCATTTTGCCGAAAAGGGAATTGAATTTTACTGTGACAGTGCGCTTGATAAGGCTGTTTCAAACATCAGAATTATTAAAGATAAATCGGAGTTTGACAAAATTTTAAAGGCTCAACAGATTGCCGAAAAGGCATATAATGAAATTTTAAATTACATCAAACCCGGTGTCAGCGAGCGAAAAATCGCAGTTGAATTTGAATATCTGATGAAGCAGTACGGTGCGGAAAGAGTTTCTTTTGATTTAATAACAATCACAGGCAGTAAAACTTCGTTGCCACACGGCGTACCGAGTGACGATGTTGTTAAATCGGGAGATTTGTTTACTATGGATTTCGGGGCTGTTTATGACGGCTATCACTCCGACACAACAAGAACCGTTGCGGTTAATTTTGCCACAGATGAGCAAAGAGAGATTTACAATATTGTATTAAAGGCTCAACTTGCCGTGTTAGATGAAGTAAAGGCAGGCAAAACTTGCTCTGAAATTGATAAAATTGCAAGAGATATTATAACAGAGGCAGGCTACGGAGAGTGTTTCGGTCATTCAACGGGTCACGGCGTAGGACTTGAAATTCACGAACTGCCAAATGTTTCTCCGAGGGGAGAAATAATCCTTGAAGAGGGTATGGTAATTACCGACGAACCCGGAATTTACCTGCCAAAGAAGTTCGGTGTAAGAATTGAAGATATGCTTTATGTCACCGAAAAAGGATATAATAACTTTGTATCTTTGCCAAAAGAACTAATAATTCTTTAAAATGCTTGCAATTTGTTTATTTTTTATGTATAATAGCATATGACACATAATGGCAAGGATTATTTTGCTGTAATTATGTATATTTTAGGAGGTATTACTTATGATATCAGCAGGTGATTTCAGAAACGGCGTTACATTTGAAATGGATGGTCAGGTTGTATCAATCATCGAATTCCAGCATGTAAAGCCAGGTAAGGGTGCCGCTTTCGTAAGAACAAAGATCAGAAATGTTATTACAGGTGCGGTTGTTGAAAAGACTTTTAACCCTAACGATAAATATCCTACTGCATTTATTGACAGAAAGGATATGGAGTACAGCTATTCAGACGGTGATCTTTATTACTTTATGGATACAGAAACATGGGAGCAGATCCCGATTAACAAGAGCGTTCTCGGCGACAACTTCAAGTTCGTTAAAGAGAATATGGTTTGTAAGGTTCTTTCTTACAAGGGCAGCGTATTCGGTGTAGAGCCGCCTAACTTTGTAGAGCTTAAGGTTACAAAGACTGACCCCGGCTTTAAGGGTGATACAGCTACCAACGCTACAAAGCCTGCTACTCTTGAAACAGGTGCTGAGATTAAGGTTCCTCTCTTTATTGACGAGGGCGAAACAATCCAGATCGACACAAGAACCGGTGAGTATATGGGCAGAGCTTAATCGCTTTGCGGAGGAATTATTATGAATTTAACAGAAAAAATTGCTTATATTCGCGGACTTTGCGAAGGTTTAAACCTTGATGAATCAAAACCGGAAGTTAAGGTTATGAACGCAATTATTGATCTTCTTGACGATATGTCATATTCTGTAACAGATATGGAAGACCTCTATGACGAGCTTTCGGCTCAGGTTGATGAGATTGACCAGGATCTTGCAGAGGCTGAAACAGAGCTTTACGGCGAAGATGATGACTTTGACTATGATGACGATGAAGATGACGAAGAAAACGAAGACGATGTTTTTTATGAAGTGACTTGCGATTCATGCGGTCAAAAGCTTAATGTATCCGAGGATGTTCTCCTTGAGGGCGAAATTGAGTGCCCTAACTGCGGTGAACTTCTTGAGTTTGACTTCTCTGACATCTTTGACGGCGAAGAGTGTGACCCGGCTGACTGCGAGGGTTGCGGCAGCAATTGTAATTCTTCGGAAGAATAATATTAACAAAATTTACACCTCTCGTATAGAATATCGAGGGGTGTTTTTTTGCTTTTTTACAAGAGAAAGAAGATAAAATTTAAAAGGCTTAAATGTGTTCTTTTGTCGATAGTTTTAGTGCTCGTTTTAATTATAGTTTTCTGTGAACAACAGCTTGCGGAATTTAAATGCGAATACATCAGAATACAGGCGGAAATTATCTCCGTAAACTCAGTTTGCGAGGCTGTAAACAGCAGTATAAGAAGTTTTAATTATAACTATGACGATTTAGCAAAAATACAATATTCCAAAGACGGCAAAGTACAGGCAATAACAACCGATTCGTTTAAAATCAATGAGCTTAAGGCGGATATAATGCTAAGCGTACAGCAGGAAATTGCAAAAATATACGATGTGGAAATCGACATACCGCTCGGTTCTTTCACTGATATTACCGTGCTTTCAAACTACGGGCCGATGATAAATGTATCGTTTAACCTTACGGGCAGTTTTTCCTCTGAAATCGTAAGCACCTTTGAATCGGCGGGAATTAATCAGACAATTCACCATATCCGTCTTATTCTTACATCAAAAATTATGACAACATCTCTTGACTACTCGGGCAATATGACATTTTCCACCGATTTTGAAATAGCACAAAACATAATCGTCGGCACCACTCCCGAATACAACGGCAATTGGTACAAATCTGTATAATACTTGTATAAATATTAAAAACTTAAGAAAAATATTGAAAATTGCCGTAATTTGTGATACAATATTTTAGTTAATAAAATGGATTAGGAGTGCATTGTTTTGCCTGAAAACACAATACTTGGTAATGTTACCTCTGATGTTATTTCAGACCAACAGTTTGAATATATGAGATTGATTTCTCAGATTATGCAGGATAGAAAGCGTGGCGATAAGCCTGTGGCTTATATACGCACCTACGGCTGTCAGCAGAATGTTGCTGACAGTGAGAGAATTAAAGGTATGCTTGAAATAGCGGGCTTTGAATTTTCCGAAACCGTGGACGACGCCGATTTTATTCTTTTTAATACCTGCGCAATCAGAGAACACGCCGAGGACAGAGTTTTTGGAAATGTCGGTGCGTTAAAGTCTTTAAAGAGAAAACATCCGCAGATTGTCATTGCTTTGTGCGGCTGTATGATGGAGCAGGAGCATATCGCAAACAAGATGTATAAGAGCTTTCCGTTTGTAAGTCTTGTTTTCGGTACTCATTCTCTGCACCGTTTCCCACAGCTTTTGTATCATACACTTGCAGACGGTAAGCGTGTATATGAGCGTGACAATGATGACAAAAAGGTTTATGAGGGTATACCTGTCAAGCGTGACGGCACTTTCAAGGGCTGGCTTTCAATTATGTACGGCTGCAACAATTTCTGCACATACTGCATTGTGCCTTATGTAAGAGGCAGAGAACGCAGTCGTGAAAAGTCGCTTATCCTTGATGAAGCAAGGCAGATGATTTCAGCAGGCTACAAAGATATTACTTTGCTTGGTCAGAATGTAAACTCTTACGGCAAAACTCTTGCCGATAAGCCTACTTTCGCTCAGCTTTTGCACGAAATTGATTCTATTGACGGTGACTATTGGCTTAGATTTATGACATCGCATCCAAAGGATTGTTCAAAAGAACTTATTGATACAATTGCTAACGGCACACATATCAGTAAACATCTGCATCTGCCTTTCCAGAGCGGTTCGGACAGAATTTTAAAAGCGATGAACAGGCATTATGACAGAAAAAAATACCTTGATATTGTAAATTATGCCAAAGAAAAAATTGACGGAGTATCGCTCACAAGCGATATTATAGTAGGTTTCCCGGGTGAAACCTATGAGGATTTCAAAGAAACACTTTCACTTATTCGTGAAGTGGAATTTACATCTTTGTTCACTTTCATTTATTCACCGAGAGTGGGCACACCTGCCGCTAAGATGGATGACCCGATTTCCGCAGAGGAAAAATCAAAATGGTTCAGAGAACTGCTTGATGTTCAGGAAGAAATCGCAGCAAAAAGGTGTGCGTCTATGGTTAATAACACCGAAAAGGTACTTATTGAATCGGAAACAGGCAAAAACGGTGAATTAAACGGCAGAACAAGTGGCAATATAATAGTGGAGCTTAAAGGCGATAAGAGCCTTATAGGCACATTTCAGAATGTTAAGATTACACAGGCGAGAAATTGGATACTCAAGGGCGAACTTGTGTAAGGAAAGGATAAAATTATGGATATTATTGAAAAGGCAAGAGAGCTTGGCAAACTTATTCAGCAGGAAGAGTCGTATATCGCTCTCCAAAAAGCACAGGCAGACGCTGACGCAGATATGGAGCTTCAGAACCTTATCGGCGATTTTAATATGAAGAGAATGTCTATCAACAACGAGGCATCTAAAAAAGATAAAGACAGCGATAAGCTCGCACTTCTCAACAGTCAGATGAGAGAGGACTATTCAAAGATTATGTCAAACAAGAATATGATTGCTTACAACGAGGCAAAAGATGCTTTTGATATGGTTGCAAACAGAGTTCTTGCCATTGTTCAGCAGTCGGCAGAGGGCGCAGACCCCGAAACAGCCGATTACTCGACATCATCTTGCTCCGGAAGCTGCAGCACTTGCGGCGGTTGCGGCTGATAAATTTTCCTTGAAAGGGTGTGAAAACATTGGCAGAGTTATCTCCTATGATGAAACAGTATTTTAAAATTAAAGAGCAGAATAAAGACAGTATTCTTTTCTTCCGTCTGGGAGATTTCTACGAGATGTTTTACGATGACGCCAAAATTGCGTCAAAGGAGCTTGAGCTTACACTCACAGGCAGAGATTGCGGTCAGGCCGAACGGGCACCGATGTGCGGTGTACCTTTTCATAGCTGTGAGGGATATATTGCAAGACTTGTCGCCAAAGGCTACAAGGTTGCAATCTGTGAACAGACCGAAGACCCCGCCACGGCAAAAGGACTTGTAAAGCGTGATATTATAAGAGTTATCACACCCGGTACGGTAATGGAGTCGAGTATGCTTGACGAGGGCAGAAACAACTACATTTGCTGTATGTTTTCTGACAGCAAAAAAATCGGACTCTGCTTTTGCGATATTTCAACAGGTGAGCTTTACGCAACCGAAATATCAGGAAGTGACTCGGTAAATTCCCTTACAAGTCAGCTTGCAAGTTATAATCCGAGAGAAATTTTAATAGGCGGAGATATTGTTAAAATCAAGTCTTTGCCTGCATTTATAAAATCAAAACTTTCAGCCGGAGTTGAAATGCTCCGGGATGAGAGTTTTGACAATAAACTTTGCACCGATACGGTAAATATGCAGTTTGGGAAAGAAATGCAGTGTATTGCCGATTCGCAGGTGCTTATAAACGCTATCGGCGCACTTATAAATTATTTGAAAGAAACCCAGAAAAACGGACTTGAACGCATAAATAAAATTGAGCTTTACAGCGACAAGCAGTATATGAACCTTGATTACAACACACAGCGTAATCTTGAGCTTACCGCAACAATGCTCAATAAAGAAAAACGAGGTTCGCTTTTGTGGGTGCTTGACAAAACCAAAACCGCAATGGGAAAGCGACTTATTCGTTCGTGGCTTGAGCATCCTCTGCTCAATGTATCGGCTATTAACAATCGACAGTCGGCGGTTGAAGAACTTGTAAACAACAATATGCTAAGGCTTGATATTATGGACGCATTGAGCGGTATTTTTGATATTGAGCGACTTATGACAAGAATTGTTTACGGCTCGGCAAACGGCAGGGAGCTCCGTTCGCTTGCGGCGGCTCTGCAAAAATTACCGCAGCTTTCGGAATTGGTTGCTGACTGCAGTGCCAAATATCTTAAAAAGGTATATAAAGAAATTGACCTGCTTGAAGATATTTATAATCTGATAGATTCCGCCATAGTCGAAGAACCGCCATTCTCTGTGCGTGAGGGCGGAATGATTAAAAAAGGATACAACCCTGACCTTGATATTTTGCTTACCGATATGAACGATTCTAAAGGCATACTTGCAAGAATTGAAGCGGAGCAAAGGGAAAAGACAGGTATTCCAAAACTGCGTGTAGGTTACAATAAGGTGTTTGGTTATTACATAGAGGTAACAAATTCGTACAAAGACCTTGTACCCGAAACCTACATAAGAAAGCAGACTTTAACAAACTGCGAACGCTATATCACACAGGATTTAAAGGATATTGAGGGCAGAATTTTAGGCGCAAAAGACCGTTCGGTAGCAATGGAATACACTCTGTTCGACAATGTAAGAAAAACGGTTGCAAATAACCTTGAGAGAATACAGAGAACGGCTAAGGCTATTGCAGTGCTTGATGTGCTTGTTTCTCTCGCAAATGTTGCGGCAGACAATAGGTATGTGCGACCTGATGTGAACCTTTCAACCGTTATCAGATTAAAAGACAGCCGACATCCTGTTGTAGAGGCTCTGCTTACAGATACTCCGTTTGTTCCTAATGATGTTTATCTTGACAGCGCAGGCGAGAGAGTGGCAATAATTACAGGCCCGAATATGGCTGGTAAATCTACCTATATGCGACAGGTTGCACTCATTGTTCTTATGGCGCAAATGGGCAGTTTTGTGCCTGCGTCAAGCGCAACAATCGGTGTGGTAGACAGTATTTTTACAAGAGTAGGCGCTTCCGATGACCTTGCTTCGGGTCAATCGACTTTTATGGTTGAGATGAGCGAAGTAGCCAACATTGTTAAATCAGCAACTTCAAAGAGTTTGTTAATTCTTGATGAAATCGGCAGAGGCACATCAACCTTTGACGGTATGAGCATTGCAAGAGCAGTGCTCGAATACTGTGCCGACCGCAAAAAACTCGGTGCAAAAACATTGTTCGCCACTCACTATCACGAACTTACGGTAATGCAGGATTTGCTTGACGGTGTAAAAAACTACAGCATTGCCGTTAAAAAGCGTGGTGACGATATTACATTTTTACGCAGAATTATACCGGGCGGCGCAGATGACAGCTTCGGTATTGAAGTTGCAAAACTTGCGGGTCTTCCAAACTCAATTATTAATCGTGCGAAAGAGATTTTAAAAGAGCTTGAGTCAGGCTCAAATGCGCCGACGGTAATTAAAGAGAAAAGTGAAGATATGCAGATGTCGCTTATATCAAATGACAATGCCGTTGTAGAGCGACTTTCGGAAGTTGATTTAAACACCTTAACTCCTATAGAAGCTATTAATCTGCTTTACGAACTCAAAGGTATGATATAGTGATATAAAGACATAAAGGCAGGTGAAAAAATGGGTGTAATTAATGTACTTGACAAACATATAGCGGAACTTATTGCGGCAGGCGAAGTAGTTGAAAGACCGTCGTCCGTTATAAAAGAACTTGTAGAAAATTCCATTGACGCAGGTGCGAAGAACATAACCGTAGAAATCAAAAACGGCGGTACAACCTTTATGCGTGTTGCCGACGACGGATGCGGAATTTACAGAGATGACATTAAAAAAGCGTTTCTGCGCCATGCAACAAGTAAGGTGAAAACAGCAAATGACCTTGATATGATTTCTACCCTCGGTTTCAGAGGAGAGGCGCTTGCATCTATCAGCGCAGTTTCGAGGTTACAGGTTATTACCAAGAACGAGAATGAAGAAATCGGCAGCTGCTATGAGATAGAGGGCGGAGATGAAATCTCGCTTGAGGAAGCGGGTTGCCCGACAGGCACAACCTTTGTAATCAGAGATTTGTTCTACAACATTCCCGCACGCTCAAAGTTCCTTAAAAAAGATGTTGCGGAGGGCAATGCGGTTTCTGCTCTTATGGATAAAATCGTACTCTCGCACCCCGAAGTTGCCTTTACTTTTATCAGGGACGGAAAACAGGTTTTGCGCACTTTCGGCGACGGCAAACTTTTGTCCGCAATCTATTCCGTATTCGGCAAAGACTTTGCAAAGGGACTTATTCCCGTCGATTACACACTCGATTCCGTTACCGTAAAGGGTTATATTTCAAAGCCGATTAATTCAAGACCGAACCGAAATATGCAGAACTTCTTTATAAACGGAAGATTTGTAAAAACACGAACAGGTATGGCGGCACTCGAAGAGGCTTACAAAGGTTCGATAATGGTCGGTAAATTTCCGTCCGCTGTATTACAGCTAACCGTACCGTATGAAATTATAGATGTCAATGTTCATCCTGCAAAAATCGAAGTCCGTTTTATAAACGAAAGACCTGTTTTTGATGCAATTTACCATGCGGTAAAAACAGCTTTACAGCAAGGCGATGAAAGAAAACAGGTTCATTTTAAAGAAAACACCGCTTTTAATGAAATTAAAAAGGTAAATCCGTTTAATAATGCGCAGGCAGTTTTTGCAAAAGCCGAAAATACACCTGCGGAAAAACCCATAAAACCGATTGAACGGATTAAGCCTGTATTAAAAAATTCCGAACCTAAACCGTACAATCCGTTTGACGAACTTGATTTAAAAGACGAAAAAACAAAGCCTGTATCTATTGACAACTTAAAAATGTCCGATTCGTCAAACCCGTTTGATATTTATTCAAAGCAGGCAATTAAAAGAAATTCAGAACTTGAAAATAAGAAAGCTGAATTTTCCAAGCAAAAACTTGAAAAAGCTGAGCAGTTAATTTTAAAAGCAACTCAACAGGAAGAAAGTTTACCGAATCAAGAAATCACTGTTGACGATTTAACTGCCGAAAGCATGGAAACTCCTATAGAAACAGAAGTTTCAAAAGAAGAAGTTAAGCCTTTAGAAGACGTTAAGCCTTTAAAAGAAATTTCTGAAAATAAAACAGATAATAACGATTCACTTACTGAACTGCCAAAGGAGCAGACAAAACTCAGATTTTTGGGTGAGGCATTTAATACATATATAATCGTTGAAAAGAACGATAACGAAGTTTTAATAATCGACAAACATGCGGCGCACGAAAGAATAATTTACGAAAAGTTGAAAGCGGATTCGGGTTCAGCAAATGTTCAATATCTGCTCACACCGATTACAGTTACGCTTGATAAAATCGACTATGATGCTGCTGTAAGCAATCTTGATATGTTTGCAAAGTGTTCGTTTGATGTAGAGGACTTCGGCAACGGCACACTGCTTGTGCGTTCTGCTCCGCAGTACCTTGCCGCAACCGAAATTGCCGACTGCATAACAGAAATGAGCGGATACATTGCAAGCGGAAAGAAAGATATTTACACCGAAAAAATGGATTGGTTCTATCACAATGTTTCGTGTCGTTCCGCAATAAAAGCAGGCAATAAAAGTACAGTGCAGGAGCTGATGGATATTGCTTGGACTTTAGAAAAAAATCCGCAGATAAAGTATTGCCCGCACGGCAGACCGATCTGCATAGTTATGACAAAGTACGAAATTGAAAAACAATTTGGCAGGTTGTGATTTTTTGAATTATCCTATCAAACTTATTTCTGTTGTAGGCCCTACGGCATCAGGCAAAACTGCGCTTGCGGTTGAGCTTGCAAAGAAATATAACGGAGAGATTATTTCCGCCGATTCAATGCAGATATACAAAGGAATGAACATAGCTACCGCTAAGCCCGATGAACAGGAAAAGCAGGGCATACCGCATTGGTTAACAGACTTTCTTCCAAGCGACAAGACTTATTCCGTTGCCGATTTTGTAAGTGACGCAGCTTCTTGTATAGAAGATATTGTGTCACGGGGGAAAATGCCGATTATAGCAGGCGGAACGGGACTTTATGTTGACTCGCTTTTAAACGGTATTTCTTTTGAAAAGCAGGAAAGAAACGAAGAGATTTCTAACGAGCTTTTAGCTCTTTACGAGCAAAACGGAGTTGATTATCTGCTTGATATGCTTGCTGAATTTGACAGCGAATCAGCAGAAAATCTCAAAGAACAGCGCAATGTAAAGCGAATTATAAGAGCAATCGAGTTCTATAAAACCTCCGGCATAACAATCAGCGAGCACAACAGAAATTCAAAACTGAAAGGCTCACCGTACAATCCGATAAAAATAGGTCTTAATTTTGAGGACAGGCAAAAGCTTTACGACAGAATCAATCTAAGAGTTGACATAATGCTTGAAAAAGGTCTTGTCGACGAAGCAAAGCAGGTGCTCTCAAACGATTTAAGCTCCACTTCAAAAATGGCGATAGGATACAAAGAGCTTATTCCGTATTTTTCGGGTGAACGCTCGCTTGACGAATGTACGGAAATTTTAAAAAGAGAAACACGACGATACGCCAAGCGTCAACTTACTTGGTTTAATCGTGATAAAGATATAAATTGGATATTGGTTGATAAATTCAACGGATTTGAAGATATTTTAAAATATGCCGAAACAATAATTGACAAAGGACTGTGATATATGGACAAGCTGTTGTTCAGAAGAATTTTGGTTGCAGGTCTTACCGCACTTGCAATTATTTATGTTGTTTACCTCTTACTGAGTGCTAATTTCAATGTAATTCCTACCGAAAACGCAGAGCAGGTAACGGTAACAGACAAAATTTATTCAAACGGTTACATTATTCGTGATGAAACCTACGTCAAAAACACTTCGGGCGGAGTTGTTTCTTACAATGTAGACGACGGCGACGAGGTTAAAAAGGGCGGCAGTGTAGCAAGCGTTTTTTCTTCGGAAGAAGACGCAGTTGCCCGCACAAAAGCCGCATCTCTCGAAGACAGTATGAAGGCGCTTACAAAACTTGAGCAGACAAGGCGCTCAAATACAGAGGGAATTGAAACCGTAAACAATGACATCACAACAAATATCGAAACATTTTTGTATAACATAAATAATGCAAACATCGGCAAACTTGATTCAAATATCAATTCAATAATCAATTCTGTAAATCACTACCAGTCATTTACAGGAAAGACCTCAAGTTTTAAACCCGAAATTGCATCTTTGCAGTCACAAATAAATGAACTCAAAAAATCATCGGGTGACAGCATTGCGGACATTAAAGCTCCGAAAGCGGGTTATTTTGTTGCTAACTGCGACGGCTATGAAAACTGCTTTGATTATTCTAAAATCGGTAATCTCACACTTGACAATCTTAAAAATATGAAAAAATCAAGTGTGCCTGACAATACAATCGGCAAGGTTATCAGCAGTCTTAACTGGTACATTGCTTGCGAAATTACCGCTGACGAGGCAACAGACCTTACATTGTGGGGTGACGATGTTACGGTGGATTTTTCCGACGCATCATCAAATACGGTACCTGCCTCGATTTATAAAATTGTTCAGTACAATAACTCAGATAAAGCACTTGTGATTTTACAGTGTACATATATGGACACTACACTTTCCGAAATCCGTCAGGAGCCTGTGGAAATCGGTATGGGAAGTTACTCGGGACTTCGTGTCAGCAAGAAAGCGATTCACGATGACTATGTAGAAAAGACCACATACGACGATAAAGGCAATGAACATAAGGAAAGCAAAAAGGTTCAGGGTGTTTATGTTCTTTACGGCAGTGAAGTGCAATTTAAAGAAATTTCTATCGTTTACGCGGGTAACGATTACGTTTTATGCGATTCGTCACCTACAGACGGTACATTGTTCAGCGGCGAAACCATTTCGCTGTATGATCAGATTATAACGGAAGGGGACGATTTGTATGACGGAAAGGTCATTAAGTGATGTAGAATACAACTACAAACTTATTAACGAAAGAATTGCAGAGGCAGCTGAAAAATCGGGCAGAAAAAGAGAAGACATTACTTTTCTTGCGGCAACAAAAACAGTTGACGCCGATGTAATCAATTACGCAATCTCTTTGGGACTTGACCACATCGGTGAAAACAAGGTTCAGGAATTGCTTTCAAAATACGAAAAGTATGACCTTGCACACGCATCCTTGCAGTTTATAGGTCATTTACAGACAAACAAGGTGCGTCAGATTGTTGACAAAGTAGATTTGATACAGTCGGTTGATTCTTTAAAGCTTGCGTCGGAAATTTCCAAACAGTCTTTAAAAATCGGCAAAAAAACAGACGTTCTTGTTGAAGTGAATATAGGCAGAGAAGAAAATAAATCGGGTGTTGTTCCCGAACAGCTTGATGAATTGTTGTGTCAGATAGCTGATTTGGAGGGAATTTCGGTCAAAGGACTTATGTCTATACCGCCAATTTGTGATAATACACATAAAATTTCAAAATATTTTGATAATATGCGTAATATCTTTATTGACATATCGTCAAAAAAATTAGATAATATAAGTATGACTATACTGTCAATGGGTATGTCTGCTGATTATTATGAGGCAATACTCGAAGGTGCGACTATGGTAAGAGTAGGTTCGTCACTTTTCGGTGCCAGAGATTACAGTAAATAATTCAAGGAGGAAATAATATAATGGCAGGTTTTGTGGATAAATTCAAGCGTATGTGGGATGCTCCGGATGACGAGTATCAGCAGGAGTATGACGAGTACGGTTATGCCGACGAAAACGAGGAAGAAGAGGTTGAGGAACAGCAGCCTGTAAGAGAGAGAGCAGCAGCTCCTACTTCAAAAAATAAAGTTGTTAATATTAACGCTAAGGCTAAGATTCAGGTCGGTATTTATAAGCCTGAAAGATTTGGCGAGGAAACACGCACAATCGCTGACGACCTTATCAAATCACACACAGTTGTGCTTAACCTTGAAGACACCAACAAGGATATGGCAAGAAGAATTCTTGACTTCTTAAGCGGTGTTGCTTATGCAAACGACGGTAAGATTAAGAAGGTTGCTTCAAATACATACATTATCATTCCTAATAATGTAGACCTTACCGGCGACGATTTACTTGACGAATTAGAAAACAGCGGTGTTTACTTCTGATAACGATGAGCTTTTCTGCTCCAAAATCGAGGATATGACTTCGCTTTGCTTTACCCGTCAAAAACCTGTTTTCTCACAGTTTTTAACCGAGAGTCAGCAGGCACTTGCTCAAAAGGTATTGCAGAGTATATACTTTGAAAATTATGTATTCTTCGGCGGCAGTGAGAGCAGTGAAAGAAAGGTGCTCGGGGTGTTTTACGATGAACCCGAGCGGTCAGCCTTTCCTGTTTCTGCCATAGAATTCAAATACCGACCTTGCGATAAACTTACACACAGAGATTTTCTCGGCACGCTTATGTCACTCGGCATTGAGCGTGACACGGTAGGAGATATTCTGGTAGATAACGGAATAACCGTTGTATTTGTAAAAAGCGAGCTTAAAGATTACATCGAATCGCAGATTTTTAAAGTAGGCGGAGCAGGAGTAAAAATTGTCCAACCAAATCTTAATTCTCTTCCGCAAGGAAGAGGCACAGAGGAAATGAGTCTTACGGTTTCATCTCTCCGATACGACAACATTGTCGCCGCAGTGAGCGGACTTTCGAGGGATAAAACGGCAAAACTGATTTTATCGGGAGAAACAACTCTTAACTTTGCGGTAACACAAAATGTAAGCTGTACGGTTAAAGAGGGAGATACCTTTACAATACGGGGTAAAGGGAAATTTAAGTTAGATAAAATTTTGGGTGTAACCAAAAAAGGGCGCCATAAAATTTCAGTAATACATTTCAGATAGGAGTGCTTTAAATGATTACTATTGATGAAATTAAGAATGTTAGTTTCAGAAAAGCCGGCCGCCAGGGCTATATGGCAGAAGATGTTGATGCATTTATTGATGAAGTCATTGTAGCTTTTGAACAGTTAAAGAAAGAGAAAACTAACCTTGTACATAAAATTGATGTTCTCGCAACAAGAGTAGAACAGTATCGTGCAGATGAAGAAACAGTCAGAAACGCTCTTCTCGCATCACAGAAAGTATCTGACGCTTGCATCAGAGAGGCTAAAGAAAAGGCATCTAAGATTGTAAGAGAGGCTGAAACAAAGGCACAGCAGCTTTTGGTTGATACAAACAGAATGACTGCAACAGAGAAGGAAAACTACCTTCTTCTTCAGTCAGACGCTGTAAAACTTAAGGGTGAGCTTATTGAGCTTTACAAAAAGCACATTCAGATGATTAACGACCTTCCTACAGCTGCCGAATTAGAGGCAGCTAAGCAGGAACTCAACGAAAAGTATCCGACAACACCTGTTATAGAGGAAAAGCCGCAGGAAACAGTAAAGCCTGCCGAGCCGGCTGCAGTTGAAGTAAAAAAGGCTGATGCCGAAACCGCTGCCGTTTCTGACAAAACTGTAGACGAAATTCTTTCTTCGACAAACGCTGCTGCAAACGAAAAAAATACAGAAAAAAAAGCACCAAAGTTCGGTCACTTAAAGTTTGGCGACAACTATGATGTTTCTGCCGAATAATTTTATAATCGGAAATTAATCGGAAATCGAAATTTAAATTATGGAGAGTGTAACCAATGTCTCAGGATTATAATTCTACACTTAATCTTCCAAAAACCGACTTTCCTATGAGAGCTGGTCTTCCTAAGAGCGAGCCTGTAACTCTTAAGGCATGGGAAGATAATAAGGTATATGAAAAGCTTATGGAGGTAAACGAGGGCAAACCGTTATTTGTACTCCACGACGGTCCTCCATATGCAAACGGCGATATTCACCTCGGCCACGCATTAAACAAAATCTTAAAGGACTTTATCGTTCGCTATAAAAATATGGCAGGCTTTAAAGCTCCTTATGTTCCGGGTTGGGATACTCACGGTCTTCCGACAGAGCTTAAAGCAAGAAAAAAAGCAGGTATCGGTAACTCTGCGGAAATTTCTATCGTTGAGCTCCGTAAAATGTGCGAAGAATTTGTTACAGGATACATTAACGATCAGCGTACACAGTTCAAAAGACTCGGTGTAATCGGTGAGTGGGACAACCCTTATATCACACTTAAGCACGAATTTGAGGCAGAGCAGATCAGAGTGTTTGCAAAAATGGCTACAAAGGGTTATATTTACAAGGGATTAAAGCCTGTTTATTGGTGCCCTGAATGTAAAACAGCTCTTGCCGAGGCTGAAATTGAGTATGCGGAAGATCCGTGCCATTCAATTTATGTAAAATTTACAGTAACAGATGACAAGGGTGTGTTCTCAAATCTCGGTCTTGACCCGTCAAAAGTTAAGTTCGTAATTTGGACAACAACAACTTGGACATTGCCTGCAAATGTAGCTATCTGCGTTGGCCCGAGATATGAGTATTCAATCATCAAAACAGGTGACGAATACCTCGTTATGGCTACAGAGCTTTATAAATCAGCTTTTGAGGCTGCCGAAATTACAGATTACGAAGTAGTTGCCACAGTTAAAGGCAGCGACCTTGAGTATATCAAGACAGCACACCCATTCCTTGACAGAGAGTCACTTGTTATTGTCGGTGATCATGTAACACTTGAAAGCGGTACAGGCTGCGTTCACACAGCTCCCGGTCACGGTGTTGACGACTTTAATGTTTGCCAGAATTATCCTGAAATTCCTACTATCTGCCCTGTTGACTCAAACGGCGTACTTACCGAAGAGGCAGGTCAGTTTGCGGGTCTTACAACTGATGAGGCAAACAAAAAGATTGCCGTTTATCTTGATGAAAACGGTTACCTATTTGCATTAAAGAAGATTATTCACCAGTATCCGCACTGTTGGAGATGTAAAACTCCTATCCTTTTCAGAGCTACTGACCAGTGGTTCTGTTCTGTTGAGGACTTCAAGGATAAAGCTTGCGAGGCAATCGACAGCGTTAAGTGGATTCCTGCTTGGGGTCATGACAGAATTACAAATATGGTTAAGGAAAGAAAAGACTGGTGTATTTCCCGTCAGAGAAAATGGGGCGTACCTATTCCGATTTTCTTCTGTAAAGAATGCGGCGAGGCTCACATTGACAATGACGCAATGATGGCTGTTGCAGATTTGTTTGAAAAAGAGGGCTCAAACGCATGGTACAGCCATACAGCTGCAGAAATTTTACCTGAGGGCACAAAGTGTAAAAAGTGCGGCTGCACTGAGTTTGAAAAAGAAAAGGATATTATGGATGTTTGGTTTGACAGTGGTTCTTCACACGCAGCCGTTGTAAGCAAGCGTGATAACCTCCGGTTCCCTGCTGACCTTTACCTTGAGGGTAACGACCAGTACAGAGGTTGGTTCCAGTCATCACTCCTTACATCAGTTGCTACAGAGGGTGTAGCTCCGTATAAGGCAGTTCTTACTCACGGTATGATTCTTGACGAAGAGAAGAGAAAGATGAGTAAGTCACTCGGCAACGGTATCAGTCCACAGGATGTTACCGAAAAATACGGTGCTGATGTATTAAGACTTTGGGTTTCATCAACCGACTATCAGTCAGATGTTCATATTTCTAACGAAATTTTAAAGCAGATTTCAGAGTCATACAGAAAAATCAGAAACACTGCCCGTTATATTCTCGGTAATGTTTATGACTTTAACCCTGATACAGATTCTGTTCCTGTAAATGAGCTTATGCCTATGGATAAGTGGGCAATCGTAAAACTTAACGAGCTTATTGCAAAGGTTAAGCAGGCTTATGATAACTACGAATTCCATCAGGTATATCATTCAATCAGAAACTTCTGCGTAATTGATATGTCTAACTTCTATCTTGATGTACTCAAGGACAGATTATATACAGAAAAAAGCGACAGCAAGTCAAGAAAGGCTGCACAGACTGCAATCTATATCATTCTTAACGCTATGACAAGAATGATCAGCCCGATTCTTGCATATACATCTGATGAAATTTGGAAATATATGCCTCATTCATCAAATGAGAATGCCGAAAATGTTATTTTCAATGAGATGCCAAATCAGGTTGAAATCGAAACTGATGCCGACTTTATGTCATTCTGGGACGAAATTCATCAGCTTCGTGACGATGTAAAGAAGTCACTTGAAGGTCTTATTAAAGATAAAACTATCAAGAGCTCACTTGAAGCTAAGGTTACTCTTAAGGCAAGCGGCGAAAAGCTTGAATTTCTTAAGAAAGCAGAACCCGAACTTGCGGCTGCATTCATCGTATCTGCCGTAGAAATCGCAGAAAATAACGGTGAGCTTGAGATTGCCGTTGATAAAGCAATAGGCGAAAAGTGCGAGCGTTGTTGGATTATCAGCGAAACTGTAGGTACAGACAGCGAACATCCGCATCTTTGCAAGCGTTGCTGCAGCATTTTAAAATAATCAATTAAATTTAATACTAAATCGGTGTAACAGTATTGCTGCACCGATTTAGCTTTATGGGGGAATTTTATGCCTTATATAGCCGTTGCGGTCGGAATAGTTTTGGCAATAGCAGACCAAATTATAAAGTTCTTTGTCAGCACAAATCTCAAAGAAATAGGAAGTGTGTCTGTTATTGACAATCTGCTTTCTTTTACCTATGTGGAAAACAACGGTGTGGCTTTCGGCAGTTTTGCAGGCAACAGATGGATTTTTGTAGTGCTTACAACTGCACTTATTGCCGCAATCTTAATTTATATGTTTAAAAAGAAACCAAAGAGCAAACTTTTTTATGCCTCTGTTGCGCTTGTTGTCGGCGGCGGAATAGGCAATCTTATAGACAGAATTTTTTACGGCTATGTTATTGACTACATCAGTCTTTCATTCTTTCCGCCCGTATGCAATTTTGCGGATTACTGCATAACGGTCGGTACGGTCTTGCTTATGGTTTATGTACTCTTTTTTTCAGAAGTCGGTAAAAAGGAATTGAAAAATGACAAAACTTGAATTTGTTGCCGAAAACAGCAACATAAGAATAGACAAATACATTGCCGACAATGAACCGTCACTCACAAGAACTGCGGCTGCCAAACTTATTGAGCAGGGCAAAGTTTTTGTAAATGAAAATTCTGTCGGTAAAAACTATAAGCTCAAAGGCGGCGACAGAATTACTCTCGAAATTCCCGATCCCGTACCTTATGAGGCAAAACCCGAGAACATTCCTTTGGAAATTATTTACGAGGATAACGATTTGCTTGTTGTAAACAAGCCGAAAGGAATGGTCGTTCATCCGGCGGCAGGCAATTATGACGGCACACTTGTAAACGCATTACTCTATCATTGCGGAGATTCGTTATCAGGCATAAACGGTGTTATGCGTCCCGGAATTGTACACAGAATAGATAAAGATACAAGCGGACTTCTGATAGTTGCGAAAAATGATTTTGCACATTTTTCGCTTGCCGAGCAGATTAAGGAACATTCTTTTACAAGGGAATACGAGGCAATTGTTTACGGCAATTTAAAAGACGATGAGGGCACGGTGAATGCTCCGATAGGAAGAAGTCAGTATGACCGTAAAAAAATGTGCGTTACCGAAAAAAACAGCAAACACGCTGTCACACATTACCGTGTGATTGCAAGATACAAGGGCTACACTCATATAAAATGTATTCTTGAAACGGGACGAACACATCAGATAAGAGTGCATATGGCGTACATCGGTCACCCTGTATCGGGAGATTTGGTTTACGGGGTTAAAAACGAAAAAGTTGATTTTACAGGTCAGTGCCTGCACGCAAGAAAAATCGGCTTTGTTCATCCAAGGAGCGGCGAATACCTTGAATTTACATCGCAGCTACCCGAATATTTCAGAAATTATCTTGAAAAGCTCGATAAAATAACAAAATAATTTGCGATAAACGGAAAAAAGTCTTGCAATTTATTTTCTTTTGTGGTAATATATATAAGCATTTGAAACCGTCATACCTATGACGAGGTTCAGATGGCGGTAAAACCGTTATTTTGAAGCAGACATTCCTCTGCACTAAAAAGGTACGAATGTCAGAAAAAACAGGAGGAATTATAATGGACGCATTAAAAGCTATTGCTGCCGGTTCAGTTAAGGAAACCACACCAAAGTTTAATGTTGGTGACACAGTTAAGGTTTCTGTAAACATCCGTGAGGGCGAAAGAGAAAGAATTCAGATGTTTGAGGGCACAGTTATTGCTAAAAAGGGCAGTGGCGTTGCTGAAACATTTACTGTAAGACGCGTTGCTTACGGCGTAGGTGTTGAGAGAGTGTTCCCGCTCCATTCACCGAACGTTAAGGACGTGCAGGTAATTCGTTATGGTAAAGTTCGCAGAAGCAAGCTCTACTATCTCCGTGACAGAGTTGGTAAGGCTGCTAAGGTTAAAGAGCAGATCCGTAAGTAATTTCAAATGTAAGGAAAGGGACTTTTACAGTCCCTTTTTTACTTTACTTATTGTTAGCAGGTGGATAAATTGAGCGAAAATAAAACAAATACTAACGAAACAGAAAACAATGTTGTAGAAAACACTACAGCCGAAACACAGAATCAGAATATCGAGGTCGAGGACAGCAGAGATTACATTGCTTTCAGCAATCCCGAAAAAGACAAGCAGAAGAGCAACAAATTTGTTGCGGCAAAGGCAGACGGCGGCGCATCAAACTTTTACGATTGGGTAAAATCAATTGTATTTGCACTTGTAATAGTTATTTTCTGTCTTAACTTCTTTTTCAGGTTGGTTGATGTAAAAGGTACATCAATGGTAGAAACTCTGCAAAACGGTGATAAATTGATTGTAACCAACTTTAATTACACTCCAAAGCCGAATGACATCATAGTAATTTCTCACGGTAAGGAGTACGCCGAACCGATTGTAAAGCGTGTTATTGCTACCGCAGGTCAGACTCTTAAACTTGATTATGAAAACGACAGAATCCTTGTTGACGGCGTTGTAATTGACGAACCGTATCTTGATGTGTCAACATTCTGTAATGTTGAGGCAGATTACGAAATTCCCGAGGTTATTCCGGACGGTATGATTTTTGTAATGGGCGACAACAGAGGAGTTTCTATGGACAGCCGTGACTCAAGAATCGGTCTTATCAGCGTAGACAATGTTATAGGAAAAGCTCAATTTGTAGTTTATCCGTTTTCAGACTTTAAATATCTTTACTAAAAATTTTATTTGACCTATTGATAAAAGCTTATTTCTGTTTTATAATTGAAATAAGCTTTTATTTTTTTGGAGGATATATGAAATCTGAAAACAAAACCTCGAAAACAAAAATACAGATAAACAAAGAAAAATTACCTAACTGTATATTTGATATTTTCAAAACGGTTATTTTCCTTTTTGCAATTATAAGCGTTGTATTTACATTTTTTATAAAAGATGTCACAATCGACGGCGAATCTATGAAAGACACGCTTTTTGACGGCGACAGGGCAATACTTACAAACTTTCTTTACTCACCGCAGGTGGGAGATATTGTGGCTGTTGACGCAGACCAGCAAATCGGAAAAATCATTATAAAACGAGTTATCGCAACCGAAGGACAGACAATAAAAATTGACTATGACAATAATAAAGTTATAGTTGACGGAATTGTACTTGACGAAGAATATGTTGCCTCCGATACAATAAGACCGACTGTCGGTTGGAATATTCCCGACACCATACCCGAAGGCTATGTGTTCGTAATGGGTGATAACCGTTCCGTATCACTCGACAGCAGAAGCGGCAGTATTCAGCTTATTCCAAAAACGATGATACTCGGCAAGGCACAATTTGTGATTTATCCGTTTGACCATTTCAAATATCTTTACTGATTTATAAACAACTATAAGGATTGATAAAATAAAATGAGCGAAATGCAAAATATACAGTGGTTTCCGGGTCATATGACCAAAACCAAAAGACAGATTCAGGCAAGTTTAAAACTTGTAGACGCAGTGGCAGAAATTCTTGACGCAAGAATACCCTTAAGCAGTAAAAATCCGGATTTACAAAAACTTATTCAGAATAAACCAAAGGTTGTGCTTTTGAATAAATGTGATATGGCTAATCAGACCGCAACAAGCAGATGGATAGACTACTATGCATCACAGGGAATTACAGCGATTGCGGTTGACTGCAAAAGCGGTAAGGGACTTAATAAATTAGCTCCTGCTGTAAACAATGTGCTTTCCGAGCGCAGAGAAAGACTTAAGGCAAAGGGTATGGTAAACCCGATGCTTAGAATTATGATTGTAGGTATCCCGAATGTCGGTAAATCTTCATTCATTAACAGAGTAGCAAAGCAAAACAGAGCAAAAGTAGAGGACAGACCGGGTGTTACAAGAGGCAATCAGTGGTATTCAATCGCTAAAAATATAGAAATGCTCGATACTCCGGGTGTGCTTTGGCCTAAATTTGACGATAAGATTGTCGGCGAAAGACTTGCTTTTACAGGTGCTGTAAAAGACCAAATTCTCGATACGGAGCTTCTCGCCGTACGACTTCTTGACTTTTTGCGCAGCTTGAAACCCGCTGATTTTATTGCAAGATTTAAACTTGAAGATATTGACCTTGACGCAATTGATTCATACGAATTGCTTAATGTAATCGGCAAAAAAAGAGGTATGCTCATTTCAGGAGGAGAAATAAATACAGAGAGAGCCGCAATTATGCTGCTTGATGAATTCAGAAGCGGAAAACTCGGCAGAATCACTCTTGAAATGCCCGAAAGATAAAAGGTGAAACAATGGATTGGCTTGAATTTGAAAAAGAGGCGCTTGCAAAAGGTTATAAATCGGTTTGCGGAGTTGATGAGGCAGGCAGAGGCCCTCTCGCAGGTCCCGTCTGCGCCGCCGCCGTTATATTGCCCGAGGGCGTAATTATTGACGGTGTAAACGACTCAAAAAAATTAAGCGAGAAAAAGCGTGAGTCCTTGTTTGATGTTATAAGAGAACAGGCGCTGTCATACTCAATAGCTTACGCTACGGTTGACGAAATCGAAGAAATCAATATACTGAATGCAACAATGCTTGCGATGCGCAGAGCAATTGACGGTCTTGACATAAAGGCAGACTACGCAATGATTGACGGAAATAAAATTCCGCCGCTTGACATTGACGCCGAGTGCATTGTAAAAGGTGACGCAAAATCTATGTCGATTGCTTGTGCATCTATCCTTGCAAAAGTGTCAAGGGACAGACTTTTATATAAGTATGCCGAAGAATATCCCATGTACGGTTTTGATAAACACAAAGGATACGGAACCAAGGTACACAGAGAGGCTATTCTTAAATACGGCCCGTGCCCGTACCACCGCAAAAGTTTTCTTAAAAAGCTGTATAAATAATTATGAAGTTATTTACAACAAAACAAAAGGGTGACATCGGCGAAAAATTTACCGAGCGTTACCTAAAGAAAAACGGTTATAAAATTCTTGAACGCAATTACAGACAAAAATGCGGTGAGATTGATATAATTGCTCAAAAAGGCGAATATATTATATTTACGGAAGTAAAAACAAGGGCGGCAAATTTTATTGCCCGTCCGTATGAGGCTGTTGACTGCAGGAAAATCTCAAGAATAAGAAAAACCGCCGCAATGTATATTGCCGAAAAACAGCTTGACGCTTATTTCCGCTTTGATGTCAGCGAAGTATTTACCGAGCCTGAAAGCGGCAAAGTAATTGACATCAACTATATTGAAAATGCTTTTGAAGGAGCTTCTTATGAAAGTATTTGATTTACATTGTGATACACTTTACAAAGCCGTGACTGTAAGCCACGGCTTTTCCTGTTCCGACTATGAAGTTCAGACAGATGTCGATTTTGAAAAATATTTGCAGTGCTTTGCGGTATGGATTCCCGATGATTTAAGCATAAAACAGGGCAGAGCACTGTTTGAAAAAGCCAAAATTACACTTCCGAAAGAATGTAAAATCAACAATATAAATCTTATTGATTCTTTTAAAGAAATTAATAATTCAACAAAAAACAAACTTGCAATGTTTACACTTGAAAACTGCAAAATAATCGACAATGATATTTCATATATAAAATACCTTGCCGACAGCAACATAAAAACAGCAACCCTTACTTGGAACGATACAAACTGTATCGGCGACGGCGCAATGGCAGAGCACCCGACAGGCATAACGGAGTTTGGCAAAAAAGCGGTATGTGAACTTGAAAATCAAGGGATTGTCATTGATGTATCACACGCAAGCGATAAACTTTTTTATGATGTGTGCGAAATCGCAGAAAAACCGTTTATAGCCACCCATTCAAACGCAAGAGCGGTTACTGCGCACAAAAGAAATCTTACAGACGAACAGGCAAAAATCATATTTAAAAACGGCGGAATTATAGGACTTAATTTTCATAATGCGTTTCTCAATAACGAACCCGAAAAAGCCTGCATTGATGATATTCTAAAGCACACAGAGCATTTTTTGTCGCTCGGCGGAGAAGATTATGTATGCCTCGGAAGTGATTTTGACGGCGGAATCTTGCCGTATGACATCAGAAATAACAGAAATCTATATGAAATTTATAATCTTTTTCTGCAAAAAAACTATCAAGAAGCCATAATTGATAAAATTTTTTATGAAAATGCAGTTAATTTCTTTGAAAACTTTGACATTTGATAAATTATGTAGTAAAATGTACTTTGTGTAAAGCAACTCTGAAAGGAAGATTTATATGTTGTATAACAGTACTCAAAATGCAGCCGAAGTTGTATCGGCCGCTCAGGCAATTGCCCAGGGTATTTCTAAGGATGGCGGACTTTTTGTGCCACAGGAATTTCCTAAATATTCCGCAGAAACATTTAATGAGCTTTTAAAGCTTGATTACAAGGGCAGAGCAAAAAAAGTTTTCGCTGATTTTCTTTCTGATTTTACAGAAGAAGAAATCAACGATTGTGTTGAAAATGCCTACACAAAAGAGAAGTTCGGCAGTGACAATCCTGCTCCCTTGGCTTACGCAAAGCTCAACGGCAAGGAACTTAATATTCTTGAACTTTGGCACGGTCCGACTTGTGCTTTTAAGGATATGGCACTCCAGATTCTTCCTCATTTTCTTACAAAATCACTTAAAAAGACATACGACGGCAAAGATGCAGTAATTCTTGTTGCCACATCGGGCGACACAGGTAAGGCTGCTCTTGAAGGCTTTAAAGATGTTGACCATACAAAAATTATCGTTTTCTATCCTGTTGACGGTGTAAGTCCAATGCAGAAGCACCAGATGAACACTCAGGAAGGCAACAATGTTACAGTTTGCGCTATTAAGGGTAACTTTGACGACGCACAGACAGGCGTTAAGAAAATCTTTACTACTCCTGAAATTTCCGCAAAGCTTGAGGCTAACAATATGCTTTTCAGCTCTGCAAACTCAATTAACTGGGGCAGACTTCTTCCACAGATTGTTTACTATATTTCTGCTTACTGCGACCTCGTAAATGCAGGCAAAATCGCTATGGGCGACAAGATTAATGTTGTAGTTCCGACAGGTAACTTCGGCAATATTCTTGCATCATACTACGCAAGCATTATGGGACTTCCAATCAACAAGTTCATCTGTGCGTCAAACTCAAACAATGTTCTTTCTGACTTCATTAAGACAGGTGTTTATGACAAAAACAGACATTTCTATACAACAATTTCACCTTCAATGGACATTCTCGTATCAAGCAACCTTGAAAGACTTCTTTACAAGCTTTCGGGCAACAATGCCGATACTACAAAAGAGCTTATGACTGCTCTCAAGACTGTAGGCAAGTACGAGGTTTCCGACGAAATCAAGGCTGAAATCAAGTCAAAATTCTTCGGCGGTTTCTGCGATGATGAGCAGACAAAAGCTACAATCAAGGCTCTGTTCGACACAGATAACTACCTCTGCGATACTCACACAGCGGTTGCCGTTAATGTATATGAGCAGTATGTTGAGCAGACAGGCGACACAACTCCGTCTGTTATCGCATCGACAGCAAGCCCATACAAGTTCTCTAAGGCTGTTCTTGAGGCTGTTTCAGACGGCACAGACCTTCCTGAAAATGAATTTGATATGGTTGAAAAGCTATTCGAGGTTTCAAATGCTCCTGTACCTGCACCTCTTGCAGCACTTAAGGACAAAAAGGCTCGTTTTTCAGATGTTACAGAGGTAAATTCAATGCCTCAGTATGTTCTTGATGCACTTAACATCAAATAATGAGTTTATTTGCGATAGCTGACCTTCATTTGTCACTCGGCGAAGATAAGCCGATGGATATTTTTGCGGGCTGGGACAACTATGTCGAAAGGCTTACAAAAAATTGGAATACACTTGTTACCGATGATGATACGGTTATGATTGCGGGTGATATTTCCTGGGCAATGAAGCTTGAACAAACATATACCGATTTTAAATATATTGATGATTTGCCCGGCAAGAAAATTTTTCTCAAGGGCAATCACGATTATTGGTGGGGAACCAAAAGTAAAATTGAAAAGTTCCTCGACAATAACAAGCTTAATTCGATAAATATCCTTTTTAACAACACTTATGTGTGCGACAATAAAGCAATTTGCGGTACAAGAGGATGGTTTCTCGAAAATGAGTCTGACGCTGATGTAAAGGTACTTAACCGTGAAGTAGGCAGACTTGAAATGTCGATTTCAGAGGCGGAAAAAACAGGGCTTGAGCCTGTGGTTTTTCTGCACTATCCGCCTGTCTACTGCAACACCGAATGCAGCGAAATTATGAATGTATTATTAAAACACAATATAAAAAGATGCTATTACGGACACATTCACGGCAAATCAAATATGCGGTATGCCGTTGAGGGTGATTATAAAGGTATAAATTTTAAGCTGATCTCTTGCGACCGACTCGCATTTATGCCGATTTTGGTACGATAATAAGCATAAATTTGCTTTTGAGTATTGGCAAAACTGAATTTTTGTGTTATAATGAACTGATACTGATTATATTTGTATAAAAAATCAAATTTGGAGGATTTCAAAAAATGGCATTAAAAGAAAGTAAAAAACTTGAGCAGGCTAATTCATACGAGTTAGTTGTTACAGTTGACGGAGAAACTTTTGAAAAAGCACTTAACACAGTTTACAAGAAGGAAGTTAAGAAAATTAACATTCCCGGTTTTAGAAAGGGCAAAGCTCCACGCCACATTATTGAGAAAATGTACGGCAAAGAAGTATTCTATGATGACGCTATGCAGGATTGCTATCCTGAGGCTCTTTACAACGCAGCAGAAGAGGCAGGCGTAAAGATTGTTGCTGTTGAATCTATCGAAGTTACAGAGGTTGAGAACGGCTTTACTTTCAAGGCAAACATCGTTGTTGAGCCTGATATGGAAATCAACAACTACCTTGGCTTTGAAGTAACAAAGAAGTCAACAGAAGTTACAGACGAGCTTATTGACGAAGAAATCGAGAAGGTTCGTGACCGTAACTCAAGAATGGTAACAGTTGAGGACAGACCTGTTGCTAACGGCGACATCGCAGTTATCGACTTTGAAGGCTTTGTTGACGGCGTTGCATTTGACGGCGGTAAGGCTGAAAACTACAACCTTACAATCGGTTCAGGCAACTTTATTCCGGGCTTTGAGGAGCAGATTATCGGTCACAGCACTGATGAAGAGTTCTCTATCAATGTTAAGTTCCCTGAAGAGTATCAGGCTGAAGAGCTCGCAGGTAAGGACGCAGAGTTCAAGATTAAGCTTCACGAGATTAAGGCTAAGGAACTCCCTGAAGTTGACGATGAGTTTGTAAAGGATGTTTCAGAGAAAGAAACTGTAGCAGAATACAGAGATGAGCTTAAAGAAACAATCGCTGCCCGTCTTGAGGATGAAGCTGAAAAGGATAAGGACAATCAGATTGCCGAAAAACTTATCGAACTTCTTGAGGGTGAAATCCCACAGGCTATGTATGACAACCAGGTAAACGAAATGGTTAGAGATTTCGAGATGAGAATCCGTTCACAGGGTATTGATATGAACACATACCTCCAGTATATGGGTATTGACCTTGACGGCTTAAAGAAGATGTATGCCGACGAGGCTAAGAAGAGAGTACAGTTAAGACTTGCTCTTGAAACAATCGCTAAGAAAGAGAATATTGAAGTAACAGACGCTGACCTTGACGAGGCTTACAACAAGATGGCAGAAGCTTACAAGGTAGATGTTGAAACAGTTAAGGGTGCAGTTCCTGCCGAAACACTTACACTTGATGTTAAGGCTGAAAAGGCTCTTAATATGGTAAAGGACAGTGTAGTTATTAAATAATTTGAATAATTAACCTGTTTTTGTTAATTACTATTTACTATAATGAAAGGTTTTGATCAAATGGCATTAGTACCATATGTACTTGAACAGACAAGCCGTGGCGAACGCTCATACGACATCTATTCAAGACTTCTTAATGACAGAATCGTTATGCTCACAGAAGAAGTGAACAGTGCAAGTGCAAGTGTAGTAGTAGCACAGCTACTCTACCTTGAGAGCCAGGATCCTACAAAGGATATTTGCCTTTATATCAACAGCCCCGGTGGCAGTGTTACAGATGGATTTGCAATATTTGATACAATGAATTACATCAAATGTGATGTTTCCACTATTTGTATGGGTATGGCAGCAAGTATGGGTGCATTCCTCCTTGCAGCCGGCGCAAAGGGCAAGCGTCTTGCTCTTCCAAACAGTGACATTATGATTCACCAACCGTCAGGCGGTGCACAAGGCCAGGCTACAGATATGGAAATTCATACAAGACACATTCTTGATATGAAACAGCGTCTTAATCAGATTCTTGCTGATAATACAGGACAGCCGATTGATGTAATCGCAAGAGATACTAACAGAGATAACTTTATGACTGCTCAGCAGGCTCTTGAATACGGTCTTATCGATAAGGTTATTGAAAAAAGATAAGGTGAGGAAATCTTAATGGCAAACAAAAACAACGAAAAAGAAATATACTGCTCTTTTTGCGGAAAGCCACAGGAATTGGTTGGCCGTCTGATTGCAGGCAACGGCGTGTATATTTGCGACCAGTGCGTTGATTTATGTATGAATATTCTTGAGCAGACAGAAGAACTCGAGAACACAGCGGTTGACGCAGAGCTTGCTAAAAAAGATGATACCGTTTCTATTCCAAAGCTCCTTAAGCCTAAGGAAATCAAGGAAATTCTTGATGAATATGTAATCGGTCAGGATGCCGCAAAAGTTACGCTCAGTGTTGCTGTTTATAACCACTACAAGAGAGTGTTTTCAAACGAAACCGATGTTGATTTTTCAAAAAGTAATGTTCTTTTGCTCGGCCCGACAGGCGTAGGTAAAACTTTGCTTGCTCAAACTCTTGCAAAAGCACTTGATGTTCCGTTTGCCATTGCAGATGCCACCACACTTACGGAGGCTGGCTATGTCGGCGAAGATGTAGAGAACATCTTATTAAAGCTTATTCAGGCTGCTGATTTCGACATTGAAAAAGCAGAGCGAGGCATTATTTACATTGATGAAATAGACAAAATTGCCCGTAAATCGGAAAATCCGTCTATCACCCGTGATGTAAGCGGTGAGGGTGTTCAGCAGGCATTGCTCAAAATTATTGAGGGTACTGTTTCCAATGTTCCTCCGCAGGGCGGCAGAAAACATCCGCAGCAGGAATTTTTACAGATAAACACAAAGAATATTCTGTTTATCTGCGGCGGTGCTTTTGACGGTCTTGAAAAGATTGTTACAAAGCGCAAAGGCTCTTCCGTAATCGGTTTCGAGTCATTTATTCAGGATAAAAAAGAGCTTGACGAAACCTATTGGATGAAAGATGTTACTGCACACGATCTTGTTAAGTACGGCATAATTCCGGAGCTTATCGGCAGACTTCCCGTTATTACGGCTCTAAGCGGTCTTGATACCGACGCTCTTGTGCAAATCCTTACAGTTCCTAAAAATTCAATTGTTCAGCAGTATAAAAAACTTTTTGAGCTTGACAATGTTGAACTTGTATTTGAAGATGAGGCTTTAAAAGCAGTTGCCAAAAAAGCGCAGGAACAGAGAACAGGTGCAAGAGGACTAAGAGGAATTATGGAGGGAATACTTACAAACCTGATGTTTGAAATTCCGTCCGATCCGACTATTGAAAGGGTAACAATCACAGAAAAGGTTGTAACCGAGGGCAGCGAACCCGAACTTCTCAGAAACGAAGACAAGGCGGCTGTTTCAATCAACTTAAAACAAGATGCAAAGAAGCGTCAAAAACGAAGCACAGCTTCTTAAAGTATTGTAAATAATTAAAGCTGTATTGCCGAAAAAACAATACAGCTTTTTTTGATTAGATTTAATTGTGAAATAAATTGTGATGGGAGGATAGAAAATGGACGATAGAAACGATAATTTAATACTTTTGCCCGTTCTGCCGCTCAGAGGACTTGTTGTTTTTCCGAAAGCGCTCATTCATTTTGATGTGGGAAGAAAGAAGAGCATCAGTGCTATAAATGCCGCTATGAAAAACGATCAGCTTATTTTTCTTGTTACACAGAAAGACGCTGCCGAAAACGACCCGGATATTACAAAATGCTACACAACAGGCGTAGTTGCAAAAATTGTTCAGGTAATCAAACAGCCCGACAACTCAACAAGAGTTGTTATTGAGGGCAAATTCAGAGCCGGAATTGTAACTCCTGTATTCGATAAAAATTGTCTTATGGCCGAAGTTGAGCCGTATCCGGATAAAAAGTTTAAGCACACCTCCGAACAACTCGGTTTGATGCGTGCTGTCAGATTGGAATTTGAAAACTATGTCAAGGTAGCTCCTCGAGTTCCGAATGATATTATATTTAAAGTTGCCTCTTGTAAGTCTTGCGGCGAGCTTGCAGACTACATAGCTGACAACATTGTGCTTGATTATCAGGCAAAGCAGACCATTCTTGAAGAACTTGACCAAACCGAGCGACTGGATATGTTGCTTGACATTCTTATAAATGAAACTTATATCCTTTCAATTGAAAAAGATATTGTTCAAAAAGCAAGAGACAGAATTGAAGAAAATCAGCGTGATTATTTTCTAAGAGAGCAGAAAAAGATTATTGAAGAAGAACTCGGCGAGGACGATAATCCGTCCGCAGAGGCAGAGGCTTACGCCGAAAGAATTTATGCTTTGGAACTTTCCGAAGAAGCTGAAAATATCCTCATCAAAGAGTGCAAAAAACTTATGCGTATGCCTTACGGAAGTCAGGAGGCGTCTGTAATCAGGACTTATCTTGACACAGTGCTTGACCTTCCGTGGAACACAGCTACCAAAGATAAAATTTCCGTTACCAAGTTAAGAAAAGAACTTGATAAATCTCACTTCGGACTTGCTAAAATCAAGGAAAGAATCATTGAGCAGCTTGCCGTTACAAAATTGAGAGGCTCGCAGGACGGTCAGATTATCTGTTTTGCAGGCCCTCCGGGTGTCGGCAAAACCTCGATTGCACAGTCAATTGCAAAGGCTATCGGCAGAAAGAGCCAAAGAATTGCCCTCGGCGGCGTGCGTGACGAGGCTGAAATCAGAGGTCACAGAAGAACCTATATCGGTTCAATTCCTGGCAGAATCATGACTGCAATTCAGAATGCCGGTTCAAACAATCCTGTGCTTATTCTCGATGAAATTGACAAGCTGGCAAGTGATTACAAGGGAGATCCTACCTCTGCGTTACTTGAGGTTCTTGATTCCGAGCAAAATAATAAGTTCGTAGATCACTATATTGATATTCCTTTTGATTTGTCTAATGTAATGTTCATTACAACAGCCAATGATGTATCACAAATTCCCGCACCGCTGCGTGACAGAATGGAAATCATTGAGCTTGACAGCTATACAAGAGAAGAAAAATTTAACATCGCTAAAAAGCACCTTGTTCCAAAGCAGCTTGAAAAGTGCGGATTTACCGCTAAAGAGGTTAAATTTACTCAATCGGCGCTGTATTTCCTAATTGATTTTTATACAAGAGAGGCGGGTGTTCGTACTCTTGAAAGATTAATCGGAAATGTGCTCCGTAAATGCGCAGTTAAAAAACTTGAAGATGAACAGGAAAGTTTTAAAATTACAGACAAAGAAATTCTTGAAATGCTCGGACACAAGAAATTTACAACCGATAAATTGCCGTCAAAGGACGAAATCGGCACTGTAAACGGACTTGCTTGGACAAGCGTCGGTGGTGAACTTTTACCGATTGAAGTTGCGGTTATGGAGGGCACGGGCAAACTTGAGCTTACGGGTTCTCTCGGCGATGTTATGCAGGAGTCGGCAAAGGCTGCCGTTACTTGCATAAGAAGTCACGCAAATTCACTCGGAATTAATCCGCAGTTCTATAAAAATAAAGATATTCACATTCACGCTCCCGAGGGTGCTGTACCAAAGGACGGTCCTTCGGCGGGTATTACAATGGCAACAGCTATTTACTCTGCTTTAACAGGAAAGCCCGTAAAGCGTGATGTTGCAATGACAGGTGAAATTACCCTACGAGGCAATGTAATGCCGATAGGCGGCTTAAAAGAAAAGAGTATGGCTGCATATAAATCGGGCATTAAAACCGTTATCATTCCAAAGGAAAATGAAGCAGACCTTGAGGAAATAGACCCTGTTGTAAAGGAAAAAGTAAGTTTTATTCCTGTTACAAGTTTCTCGCAGGTAGTCCCGATTGCAATAGTCGATGTACCTGTAATTTCAGAAAAGCAATGGAACGCAGTTCCCGATAATACGGTAACTACCAAATCGGAAAACATCAGACAGTAGGGGTGAGGTAAATGAATTTTAACGAAGTACAATTTGAATTTGCCGCCGGCACAAAAGAACAGCTGCCAAAATCTGATATGCCCGAAATTGTTTTTTCAGGACATTCAAATGTCGGAAAGTCCTCTCTTATAAACAAACTTGTGCAGAGAAAAGCACTTGCCAGAGTAAGCGCACAGCCGGGTAAAACCGCTACTATAAATTTCTATAAATTAAAGGAATTTCGTATGGTTGACTTGCCCGGATATGGCTATGCTAAGGTTTCTAAAAACGAAAAGAAACGCTGGGCAGAGCTTGTAGAGGGCTATTTTGCACAGGAAAGAAATATAAAATTGATTATCCAAATTCTCGATATGCGCCATCCTCCTACAGATGACGACCTTGAGATGGTGGACTTTCTTTACAGAAGTAATTACCCATTTGCTGTAGTGCTTACAAAGCGTGACAAGCTGAACAAAACAAACCAGAAACTACAGCTTGAATACTATCAGGATATTTTCAGCACAATCGAAGATTTACCTATGATAGAGTTTTCGGCACAGGACGGATATGGCAAAGAGGAAATAAAGGCTCTTATAGAGTCACATATTTTGCAGACCGAATAAAAGGCTGCGCAAGTAAATATCAGGAGGTATGAGAGAATGTTTGTAAATGATTGCTTAAACATTAACGAAAAAGGACATCTTACAATCGGCGGTTGCGACACAGTTGAGCTTGCAAAGGAGTACGGCACTCCGCTTTATGTACTTGACGAAAACACAATCAGAACAACCTGCCGTTCATATGTTGAGTCTTTCAAAAAGTTCTACAACGGCAACGGTATGCCGCTTTATGCCAGCAAGGCGCTTAGCTGTAAGGAGCTTTGCAGAATTGCAAACGAAGAGCATCTCGGACTTGATGTAGTATCGGGCGGCGAGATTTATACAGCACAGCAGGCAGGTTTTCCTATGGAGAAAACCCATTTTCACGGCAACAATAAAACAGCCGCTGAAATTGAATTTGCACTTAACGCAGGCGTCGGCACATTTGTAGTCGACAACCTTTACGAGCTTGAGCTTTTAAACGAAATTGCAAGCAAACTCGGTAAAAAGGCAAAGATTTCATTCAGAATCAAGCCTGGTGTTGACGCTCACACACATAACTTTATCAGAACAGGTCAGATTGACTCAAAGTTCGGCTTTGCACTTGAAACAGGCGAGGCTTTTGAGGCTGTTAAAAAGGCACTTGAATATGAAAATGTAAACCTTGCAGAACTTCACTGCCACATCGGTTCACAGATTTTTGATATTGACCCATTCGTTACAGCTGCAGAAATTATGATGGACTTCATCGGCAAAATTAAGGACGAGCTTGGTGTTACAATCAGCAACTTAAACCTTGGCGGCGGCTTTGGCATTATGTATGTAAACAGCGACGAGCCTGTTCCTTATGAGAATTATATGGAAAAAGTATCTGTTGCCGTAAAAGCAAAGGCTGCGGAACACAATGTGCCTGTACCTTACATCTTTATTGAGCCGGGCCGTTCAATCGTCGGTGAGGCAGGTATTACGCTTTACACCGTCGGCGGTATCAAAGAAATCCCTGACATCAGAACCTATGTATCTGTCGACGGCGGTATGACCGACAACATCAGATATGCGCTTTATCAGTCTGATTACACAGTAGTAAACGCAAGCCACGCAGACAAAGAGGCTACACAGACCGTTACCGTTGCAGGTAAGTGCTGTGAAAGCGGCGACCTTGTACAGGAACACACACAGGTAGCTCCTGTTACAGTAGGCGATACACTTGCTGTTCTTTCAACAGGTGCATATAACTACTCAATGGCATCTAACTACAACAGAATCCCTCGTCCTGCCATTGTTATGGTAAACAACGGCAAGTCAAGAGTTATTGTTAAGAGAGAAAGCTACGAAGATATCGTAAGAAACGATATTTGATAAAAAATTAAAGGTCACTTTTGAGAAATCGGAAGTGACCTGTTTTATTGTGCAACGAACCGTCGACAATAGTCGGCGGTAATTTTTTGCCTTAAAAGGGGATAGGTTATTCCTTGAAATTTTAAAATTAAATTATCATTTTAAAATCCGAACAATGAGTTAATTCTTAATCTATAAAATTTACATAACCGTTATTTATTGAATTTATCAAGACCGAGAATGTAATCACTTGACACTCTGTAAATCATACAAAGTGAAATCAAATGCTTTATAGGCAACTCACGCTTTCCGCTTTCATATTTGCTGTACTGTTCCTGCCTTGTATGCAGCAGAAAAGCAATCTCCGCTTGAGTATATCCGTTTGCGATTCTTAATTCCCTTAATCTTTTAGTGTAGTCCATAAAATCACCGCATTTCAAAATATTACTATTTGTATTATATCATTGTTTATGTGCGTTTGCAACTAAAGCAAATGTTAAAAATTCAACCGACGAACTATACAAAACGGCAAGTTAGTGTTAAAAACTTATTTCAAAGCAACTCGAGCACAAGCAACTTTCATAACTTAGGTAAAATATTTTTATTTTCGACAAAATAATAGCTAAATATTAACAAGTTTATAAACTTTATTTAAAAAACTTGCAAAACAGTTAAAAAAGTAGTATTATAAGTATGTCGAAAGCCACAAACAATATTTAATTGTGGTAATGATAAATTGTTTTGAATTAATAAGGAGGAACATACAATGTCGTATGTAAGTGAACAGCTCGAAAAGCTTAAAGCAAAAAATCCAAATGAACCTGAGTTTATTCAGGCAGCTACAGAAGTTTTAACATCACTTGAGCCTGTATTTGAGGCTAATCCTAAGTATCAGGAGAACGCAATTCTCGAAAGAATCACAGAGCCTGAGCGTGTTATTATGTTTAGAGTTCCTTGGGTTGACGATAACGGCAAGGTACAGGTAAACCGTGGTTTCCGTGTACAATTCAACAGCGCTATCGGACCTTACAAGGGCGGTTTAAGATTACATCCGTCTGTAAACCTTGGTGTAATTAAGTTCCTCGGTTTTGAGCAGATTTTCAAGAACTCATTAACAGGTCTTCCTATCGGCGGCGGTAAGGGCGGCTCTGACTTTGACCCTAAGGGCAAGAGCGACAACGAAGTTATGGCTTTCTGCCAGAGCTTTATGACAGAGCTTTGCAAGCACATCGGTGCTGACACAGACGTTCCTGCAGGCGACATCGGTACAGGCGCTCGTGAGATTGGTTATATGTTCGGTCAGTATAAGAGAATCAGAAATGTATATGAGGGCGTTCTTACAGGTAAGGGTCTCAACTGGGGCGGTTCTTTAGCAAGAACAGAGGCTACAGGTTACGGTCTTCTTTACTTCACAGAGGAAATGCTCAAGTGCAACGGTAAAGACATCAACGGTGCTACAGTTTGTATTTCAGGTGCAGGTAATGTTGCTATTTACGCTACACAGAAAGCTACAGAGCTTGGTGCTAAGGTAGTTACACTTTCTGATTCAACAGGTTGGGTTTACGATGCAGAAGGTATCGACCTTGACGCTGTTAAGGAAATCAAGGAAGTTAAGAGAGGCAGACTTTCAGAGTACAAGAACTACCGTCCAAATGCAGAGTACCATGAGGGTAAATTCGATTGGTCAGTTAAGTGTGATGTTGCTCTTCCATGTGCTACACAGAACGAGCTTAACGCTGACGATGCTAAGAGACTTATCGCTAACGGTTGCTATGCAGTAGCAGAGGGCGCTAATATGCCTACAACTCTTGAGGCTACAAAGCTCATCCAGGAGGCAGGTTTACTCTTCGCTCCGGGTAAGGCAGCTAACGCAGGCGGTGTTGCTACTTCTGCTCTTGAGATGTCACAGAACTCACAGCGCCTTTCATGGACATTTGAGGAAGTTGACGCTAAGCTCAAGAACATTATGGTTAATATTTTCCATAACATTGACAATGCTGCTAAGAAGTACGGCTATGAGGGCAACTATGTAGTAGGTGCTAACATCGCAGGCTTTGAGAAGGTTGCAGATTCAATGATTGCTCAGGGTGTTTGCTAATTAAATCCTTTAATAAATTCAAAATCCTGTCTGATTTTTCAGGCAGGATTTTTTATATGTTTATTTCGCTTTTATTGTAAGGCTCTTTATTTCATATGCTAATAATTCTGTTTTTACTGTGCAAAATACTTTTGAGGTGATTTTTATGGCTAAAAAAGGAATGCACAGAGCAGATAACATTTACGATAAAAATAAAAACAGAGCAGAGATTGTACCCGAATTGCAGGGCGGAGCTAAACTTAGCAACGAAAAAGCCAATCCGATTATTGCAGGCACACAGCCTCCGTCACAAAAGGTGTATCACAGTAAACCGCACAGCGAAAGACCTATTTCAAATTTTTATTCTTATATAGACAACGACTTAGCAAGAGATAATCTTGAAAACGATATTCCAAGCGCAGATTTGCAGGATTTGTAATCAGAAACGGCATACCATTTCAATGTTAAATTATAGAAATGGTATGCCGTATTTTAAAACTTTTCTTCCTTATATTCCTTAATAATCGGGATAAATTCTTTTGCGTATTTTTCCTGCTTTTTAATACCGACACCGGATATTCTTAAGAAATCATTTTCGTTTGTCGGAAGTTTTGCGCACATATCACGCAAAGATGCGTCGCTGAATATAACATACGGAGGAACGCTGGCTTTATCCGCAAGATATTTTCTGCGCTCCTTAAGTTTGTCAAACAACACCTTATCGACCTCTGTATGCTGAATTTTTCTGTGCAGCTCCTCTTTAACGGCGAGGCGCATTGTAAGGCTTTTTTGCCCTTTTAGAATTGGGTATGACTTTTGAGTAACCTCTAAAATCGGATATTTGCCCTCAGTTTGATGTATGTATTCCTCGTCAATCAGCTTGGTTATCAGCTCGGAAATTGCCGCCTTTTTCGTTTTGCTCATAATGCCGTAGGTTGACTGCTCGTCAAGTCCTGCATTTATAATACTCTCTTTTTTGGAGCCTGCAAGCACATCGATAATGGTTGACGCTCCGTAGCGTTGACGGGTTTTTATAATGCAAGAAAGAATCTTCTGCGAATCTACCGTTACATCAGTAAGCTTATATTCTTTAAGACAAGCCGAGCAGTTTTTGCACTCGTTTGTGTGATACTCACCGAAGTAGTTTAGAATATAATTTCTAAGGCAGGTGGTAGATGTACAGTAACCTACCATTTCATTAAGTTTATAGTAATCATTTTTCTTGATTTTTTCACGCTGTTCTTCGGTAAGTTCGGCATTCTCGTCATTATTTTCAATAAAAAATTTTTGTGTATGAACATCACCGGGGCTGTACAGCAAAACACAATCGGAGTTTTCGCCGTCACGACCTGCTCTGCCTGCCTCCTGATAGTAGTTTTCAAGATTTTTCGGCATATTATAATGCACCACAAAGCGCACATCGGGCTTATCAATTCCCATTCCGAAAGCATTGGTTGCAACAATCAGATTGCATCTGTCATTAATGAAATCGTCCTGATTTTTGCTTCGTATTTCATTGCTCAATCCTGCGTGATAAATAAGCGAATCATAGCCGTTTTCATTGAGAAAATCGCTGACTTTTTCTACATTTTTACGGGTAGCACAGTAAATTATTCCGCTCTGATTTTTGTGTTCGCTCACAATGGCGAGTAATTCTTTTTGCTTATTTTGCGGACGCTTTACGGCGAAGAACAAATTTTTTCTGTCAAAACCCGTTGTTATTTCAAAAGGATTTTTAAGACCAAGCAGATTTAGAATATCCCTTTTTACAGCGTCGGTAGCCGTTGCCGTAAATGCGGAAACGACCGGTCTGTCATCAAGTTTAGAAATAAAATCGGATATTTTCAAATAGCTTGTGCGAAAGTCGTGACCCCATTGCGACACACAGTGTGCCTCATCAACCGCAATCAGAGAAATTTTTATACTGTTGCAAAGATTAAGAAAAGCGGGCGCTTCAAGCCTTTCGGGCGCAACATAAATCAGTTTGTATTCGCCTCGCATAGCGTTATAAATTGCTCTCGACTGTTGGGTGGAAGTAAGCGTGCTGTTAATGTATGCCGCTCTGATTCCGTTTTGATTAAGCGAAGTAACCTGGTCTTTCATCAACGAAATAAGCGGAGAAATCACAATTGCAATTCCGTCCGACATAAGTGCCGGAATCTGATAGCAAATCGACTTTCCGCCGCCCGTAGGCATAATACAAAGCGCATCTCTGCCGCTTGAAATATTATCTATTATATTTTCCTGACCGTCACGAAACGAATCGTGGCCGAAGTATTGTTTTAGAAGTTCAAACTTATCCATAATAAATATTATATATAAAATCAAAATTATTTTCAAGCAAAGAGCCGAAAATGTTGATTATTAGCCGAAAATATTTTATACTATAGTTGTATTTTTTATTTGGAGTGATATTATGTTATTTTTAGAATATCCGAAATGTTCGACCTGCAAAAAGGCTAAGAATTTCTTAGACAGCAAAGGTGCCGATTACGAGGACAGACACATTGTTGAAAATAATCCGACAGCCGAGGAATTAAAGCAATGGCACGAAATGAGCGGACTTGACATTAAAAAGTTTTTCAACACAAGCGGTATGCTTTATAAGTCAATGAATTTAAAGGACAAGCTGCCGCAAATGTCGCTTGAAGAAAAATATCAACTGCTTGCAACCGACGGAATGTTAGTAAAACGCCCCATTCTCATTAACGGTGATAAGGTACTTACAGGATTTAAAGAGGCAGAATGGGAAGAAATAATAGGATAAGGAGCAATTATGAAGAAATTTATATCTTGGAATGTAAACGGTTTAAGAGCCTGCGTAACAAAGGGCTTTCTTGACTTTTTTAATGAAGTAAATGCAGATGTATTTTGCTTGCAGGAAACAAAATTGCAGGCAGGACAGATCGACTTGCAGCTTGACGGCTATCATATGTATTGGAACTACGCCGAAAAAAAGGGATACTCGGGCACTGCGCTTTTCACAAAAGAAGAGCCGATAAGCGTAACCTACGGACTTGGAATTGAAGAACACGATAAAGAGGGCAGAGTGATAACCGCCGAATTTGAGGACTATTACTTTGTGACCTGCTATACGCCAAATTCCAAAAACGAGTTATTAAGACTTGATTACAGAATGGTTTGGGAGGACGCTTTCAGAGAATATCTGAAAAATCTTGAAAAAACAAAACCCGTAATCGTATGCGGCGACCTCAATGTTGCGCATAATGAAATTGACCTTAAAAATCCTAAGACAAATCGCAAAAATGCAGGCTTTACAGATGAGGAAAGAGGTAAAATGACTGCGCTTTTAGACAGCGGATTTACCGATACTTTCCGCTATTTTTATCCCGACAGAGAGGGAATATACTCATGGTGGTCATACAGATTTAAAGCGAGAGAAAAGAATGCAGGCTGGCGTATTGACTATTTTCTCACATCAAAAGCCCTTGATTCAAGACTTGTCAGCGCCGATATTCACACCGAAGTTTTCGGCAGCGACCATTGCCCTGTTGAACTTGTGATTGAATAAATTAATCAGCCTATGAAATGCGAAAAATCTTGCGGAGCTGTTGTATTTACAAAAGAAAACAACGAATATAAATTTTTAATTTGCAGCAGCTTCAAGGCTTTCATGGATTTCCAAAAGGGCATATGGAAGCAGATGAAACAGAAGAACAAACCGCCTTACGAGAAATATTTGAAGAAGTCGGTGTAAAAGCAAATCTTATTGATGGCTTTAGGGTAGTCGACGAGCATATAATTCCGAGCAAAGTCGATACAGTAAAGCAAATAGTTTATTTTCTTGCTGAATATAAAAATCAGAATGTAAAATTTCAAAAGTCTGAATTATCAGCCGTTAAACTTTTAGCGTTTGATGAGGCTTACAATACTTTTGAATATGAAAGCTCAAAAAGAATACTGTCTGCGGCTTATGATCATTTATCTAAAGCAGTTTACTAAGCAAAAAACCTGCACTCTATAATTAAAGTGCAGGTTTTTGTTTTGAAAAAATCAACAGATTTTATACAGAATTAAACTTCGGCGATTACTTCAACTTCAACGAGTACATCCTTAGGGAGCTGTTTTACAGCTACGCAGGAACGGGCAGGCTTTTCTGTGAAATACTTGCCATATACGGCGTTGAATGCAGCAAAATCGTTCATATCCTTTAAGAAACAAACTGTCTTTACAGCCTTTTCAAGTGAACTGCCGGAAGCCTCGAGAACATTCTTAAGGTTTGTGCAAACCTGTTCTGTCTGTGCCTCAATTGTTGCAGCCTCAACATTGCCGCTTGCAGGATTAATAGCAATCTGACCTGATGTAAATACAAGACCGTTTACTACAACTGCCTGTGAATATGGGCCGATAGCATCGGGAGCATTTTTTGTATAGATTTTTTCCATAATAAATTCCTCCATATATTATACAAGCTTAAAGCCTGCGTTAATAAGTGCGTCTGTAATTTCTTTTACATGGTCAAAGTTTCTTGTTTCAAGTACAATTCTTAGGTAACAGCCGTTAATATCAGTACCCTCGCTTGCACGCTCGTGGTGGATAGAAATAACATTTCCGCCCTTTTCAGCGATAATATCGGCTACCTGCTTGAGCTGACCCGGTTTATCCTGAAGTTCAATGCAAAGTGTCTGTGATCTGCCCGATCTTAAAAGACCACGCTTAATTACTCTTGAAAGAATAGTAACATCAATGTTGCCGCCCGAAATTACGCAAACAACTTTTTTGCCCTTTACAGGAAGTTTGTTGAACATTACAGCTGCGAGAGGTGCAGCGCCTGCGCCCTCGGCAATCATCTTCTGTGATTCAATAAGTTTTAAAATAGCAGATGAAATTTCATCATCGGTTACGGTTACAATGTCATCGACATACTTCTGAACATACTTAAATGTGTGCTCACCCGGTTCTTTAACCTGAATACCGTCAGCAACAGTTGATACCTTGTCAAGATGAACAGGCTTACCTTGTTTGATTGACTCGTACATTGACGGAGCACCCTCTGCCTGAACACCGTAAACCTTGATGTTAGGGTTAAGGCTCTTGATTGCGCAAGCAACACCCGAGATAAGTCCACCGCCGCCGATAGCACAAACTACAGCGTCTGCGTCAGGCAATTCTTCAAGAATTTCAATACCGATTGTACCCTGACCTGCAATTACATTTTCGTCGTCAAACGGATGAATAAAAGTATAGTTATGTTCGTCACGAAGCTCACAAGCCTTATTGTAGGCATCATCATACACACCCGGTACCATACAAACCTCTGCGCCGTAGCCCTTTGTAGCCTCAACCTTAGAGATCGGAGCGCCGTCAGGCAAGCAGATAAGTGATTTAATACCGTATTTTGTTGCGGCAAGCGCAACACCTTGAGCGTGATTACCTGCCGAGCAAGCAATAACACCACGCTTCTTTTCTTCTTCTGTGAGCTGAGAAATCTTATATCCCGAGCCTCTTACCTTAAACGAACCTGTAATCTGCAAATTCTCAGGCTTAAGGTAAACTTCGCAATCATCGCTGATAGCGGTTGCCTTAACAAGCGGGGTAGGGATAACTACATCTTTAAGTACATAAGATGCGTGATAGATTTTATCAAGTGTAACCATATAAATCTCCTCTTTCACTCTTATTACTTTATAATTATAAATCAGAATTGAACCAAAAACAAGTTTTTTTGCAATATTCTTCAAAAAATATTGCATATTTCTGCCGCAATTATTTATTTGATTTACATAAAAGAAAGTTCGGCACATTATCATTGCTTTTTAATGTGCCGAACAGTAAAATTATGCTTATTCTGTTTTTATTTCTTCAAGTTCGTTTTCGTCGGAAAGTTCATTTTCCTTAATGGCGTCATCAATTCTTTTGCCCTTTGTAAGGTAAGAGAAAGGAGCGGAAATCAATATTGCACCGTAATATGTAATAAATCTCCACAACAGGATTGCAGGCTTAATTTTGTTTGCAAGTCCCACAACAAAGAACGGGCCAAAGTACATTGTAAACGCAAGCTCTGCACCGCCGGATGCGCCCGGCAGAGGCACAAGGTTTGAAGTAAAGAGTACAAACGACTGAATACAAATTGTATCAAGAAAATTAAGCGGAACCTGACCGTGCTCAACGGCAATGCTGTGCATATCAAAAGAAAGATATACAAAATACGGAACAGAGAGGATAGCAATTACTTGCAGTGCAACGAGAGCATAAAGCAAAACCATACGCTTTTTATTTTCATAAAGCAGTTTGTTGCCTGTATGGAAAAGCTCAACCTGCTCTTTAAGCGATTTCACTTTTTTATCCGGATTTTTGATAAATTTGAATTTATGTAAAATTTTATCTATAAACTTAATAATTTTACCTGTAATTTTCGGACTGAACGATACAACCAAAAACAAAACGGTAACAACTGTTTGGGTCAAAAAGCCGAGTACGATAAACAGGGTAGACCACATATTGGTAAAAGCCGCTTTAAAATAATCAAACTTTATTATAATGGCAAGTACGCTGAATACTCCCGTAACAATCTGATAATAAACAAATTTTTGCGTCATACACGCCGAGCCGAACCCGACTCCGACTTTCATTTTTGAAAGAAGATACAACTGCATAGGTTGTCCGCCTGTGTTGGACGGAGTGACAGCACCGAAAAAAACACCGACTAGCGCAACTTTGAGAGCGTCAATAAATCTGAAATCGGGATATTGTATTCTAATAAGTATCTGCGTTACAATACTGTCTATAACTATATTCATATCAAATGCGACTATGCCTGCAATTATCCATCCCCATATAAAACCGTCGGGTGAAGAAAGCAAGTCAATCATTCCGTTTTCGGAAACGCAGAAAAAGACTATAAGATAAAAGGTAATGCCAAGAACTATTATATTAAAAATAAGCTTTCCGCTTATTCTAAAGCGTTTTCGCTTTTTCTCGGTGCTCAAGAAATCTCCTCCAAAATTTTCTATTCACAAAAATGTGTACTTTAATATAATACAATCTTTTTTCTGAAAAATCAATTTACAATTCTGTCACTTATGCACTTTTGTTGTAAAAAATATATATTTTGCGATAATTTGTAGAATAAAGCACTTGAGAATTATCAAAAACTGTGATAGAATTAATAAAAACAGATAATATATTTAGGATGATTTAATGCAATTTTTTAATTTTTACGGAATACCCGTTATTGCGGCTTTATTTATAATTTGGATGATTTTCAGATGTATTGACAAAAAGTACAAGCCGCCGAAAGACACGGTAAACAGAGGATTAAAAGCATTTGAACAAATCGGCGGTTTTGCGGTAATCTTCTGTATGGTATGCGGATTCGGAATACAGGGTAAAGGATTTTTGTCGGAAACTATGCGCAACTTTTGGATTGTTTCAATGGTATTTTTAATTTTACTGCACATTGTAAGTTGTATAATGTTTTATCGCAGCAGAAACCACACACTGCATATGATGACGGCAATTTTTCCGAGTATAATTTTTATTCTTACAGGCTTGCTTGAGCAAGACCCGCCGCTTTTATTGTTTGCAATTATATTTGCAATAGGCAAAATATATATGACCGCCAAATCTGAAAGTTAATTCGGTGAAATAAAATGAACATTGTAATGCTATTAAAACCAAAAGAAACAGTGGCTTATATTTATGAAGACAGCACCATAAGACAGGCACTTGAAAAAATGAAAGCGCACAGCTACACCGCAGTACCTGTTATTGACGAATACGGCAAGTATGTCGGCACAGTCAGCGAGGGCGACTTTTTATGGTACATAGTCGAAAAGCAAACGCAGGGTATGAAATCGCAGGAAAAGTATTTTGTGCGTGACCTTATCCGCACTGACTTCAACCCGTCTGTAAAAATAAGCGTTGATATGAAAGAGCTTTACGAGAGAGCCTTGAATCAGAACTTTATCCCTGTCACAGATGATTCGGGAGTATTCATAGGCATTGTAACCCGTAAAGATTTAATCAGCCACTTTGTTGACAAAAGTAAATTATAAAGTCAAATCCAACTTAAAATCCATACTGAACAACAAACCCTCTGTAAGTTTTTGCTTACAGAGGGTTGCTTATTTTATCGGTTCTGTTTTATGTCGGTACTTTAATGAATTGTGTTTTGGCAAATTTTTATAATTACTTGACAAAGCATTACGCTAAGCAACAATTCAACAAACCTTTAATAAAGAACTTATATTAAATTTTGCAATGTTTCGTACAAGTTTGCGTCAGCTTTTTTAATAGGCATAGGTTTGTTTGAGCGGTTTACACAGCAATGCGTGGTTCTGCCTGTTGTTGCGAGAATGTCGGTATCAGCAAATCTGATTTCGTATTCAAATTCCATTTTTGCTGCCGACATCTTAGTAAGTTTTGTTGTGATGTAAACCTTATCGTCAAATTTCAACGGCACAATGTACTTTGCATATGCGTCAACAACGGCAATAGAAACACCTTTATCCTCAAGTGCTCTTACATCGCAGCCGATTTGCTCCATAAAGTCACATCGTGCTTCCTCAAAGAACCTGATATAATTTGAATGATGGACTATGCTCATCATATCGGTTTCATAGTAATTGATTCTTCTTGAATATGGTTTTATCTGCAAAAAATCACCCTTTATTTTTTAATAAGCAAACCGTTTTTCAAATCTTCTTTAGCCTGCTGTCTTATTTTGAAGTGTTGCTTTTTACCTGTCGCCGTATGTGGCAATTCTGTCACAAAGCGGTAATATCTCGGAGCCTGATACTTTGAAATGTCAGGGGAATTTGCGCAAAATTCAAAAAGCTCCTTGGCAGTAAGGCTTTCGTCCTCGGGAATAACATAGGCTGCAACGCTTTCGCCACGAACACTGTCAGGCACGCCCGTTACTATACATTCCGAAACTTTAGGGTGCTTATTGATAGCCTCTTCGATTCTTGCAGGGTAGATATTTTCGCCCTTGCTGATAATCATATCATCTTTTCTGCCCGAAATTGTGATAAATTGATTTTCGTCCCAAGTGCCTACATCGCCTGTGTACATCCAGCCGTCGGCAAATTTATCCTTTGAGGCTTTTTCGTTGCCTACATAGCAATAGGTTGTCTTACCGGGGCACTTAATAATTATTTCACCCTCTGTCTTGCCGTCACAAGGAACAGTATCATCGGGATTTGCTTTTCCCTCATCGTAAACATTTACGATTCTTACCTCATCATCGGTACATGAACGACCTGCAGAACCTGCCATTTCAGGTAAATCATACGGGCGTAAAAATGTATTCCAAAATGTTTCTGTTGTGCCGTAGCCGTTAAAAATATTAGGTGTAAGCAGATTCTGAAAACGAATACAAGCCTCTTTTTCAAGCGGACTGCCCATAGTTATTATACCCTTTAAAGAAGAAATATTCTTAGGGTGCTTTTCCTGTCGGCTTGCAAGCAGAGTGAGAATTGACGGTACACCTGTTATAAAAGTAATCTTATTGCTCTCTACATATTCAAGGCAGGTCTTAGGGTTAAAATTACGCAGAATTACAATACATCCGCCTACATACAAAGTAGGGGTAGGGCCGCCCGAATGTAAACCGCCACGGTGGAACCACGGCGTCATATTCATTGTAATGTCGGTAGGGTTGAGTGGGAAATGCATAATTACATCGTGTGCCGAAAGCACTTCGTTTACATTGTTGAGCGGAACACCCTTTGGTGTGCCTGTTGTGCCCGAAGTCTGCAAACGAACAACCTCATCATATATATGCGGCTCAAAATCTACAGGCGGATTTTCTTCGGAGGCATTTTTTATATAGTCCTCAAAAAGAATATGTCCCTGCGGAAGTTCGATTTCTTTACCGGAGTTGTTTACGGCGATAATTACCTTTGGAGTATGAGAAGTGATTTCAAGAGCCTTTACAACTGTATCAAGGATTTCTGTGTCATACACATATACAGTAGGTTTGTTGTGACCGATGATTTCCGCCGTTTCGCCCGGAGAAAGATTAAAGTTTACGGGATTACCGATAGCTCCGAGTTTTTGCGGTGATATATATCCAAGCAAAAATTGTGTAGAGTTAAAAAGCTGCATAAATACAACATCGCCCTTTTTAACACCGTCTGCTTTCATGGCATTTGCAAACTTATTTGCAGCTGTGTTTAATTCTGTATATGTCCACTTTATGTTACGGGCAGGGTCAATAACAGCTGTTCTATTGCCAAAACGGCGAACATTTCTCATAAAGCCGTTAAGCCATGTAAATTCGCTTTCAAATGTTTTTACAAACATATCTGTATCATAAGTAAACTGCATAAATTTCTCCTTTATATCGTTAGGGATTATCCCTTGTATCTGCCTACAATAATGCTTGAATTCTGTCCGCCGAAGCCAAATGCGTTTGACATAGCATAATCTATTTCGGCTTTCTTTGCTGTGTTAGCGACAAAGTCTATTCCGCTGCACTCGGGGTCAACTTCATTTAAGTTGATTGTCGGCGGAATTACTCCTGTTTCAATAGCCTTTACACAGGTAATAACTTCTGTAATGCCGCCTGCGCCCATCATATGGCCTGTAGCGCCCTTAGTTGAACTTACATACGGAAGTTTGTCACTGAACACACTTTTGATTGATGCGGTTTCTACTGTATCGCCCTTATTTGTAGCTGTGCCGTGAGCGTTTACATAACCTATCTGTGATGTGTCGATATTTGCCTGTGCAATAGCCTGTTTCATACAAGCAATAGCGCCTCTTCCTTCCGGATGCGGAGCTGTTACATGGTAAGCGTCATCTGTGTTGCCGCAGCCGAGAACTTCGCCGTAAATCTTTGCGCCTCTTGCAAGCGCGTGCTCCTCGGTTTCGAGAACAAGCGCACCGCCGCCCTCTCCGATTACAAAACCGTCACGGGTAACATCAAAAGGTCTGCTTGCGGTAGCGGGGGAGTCGTTTCTGCGTGAAAGTGCCTTTGCGTTTGCAAGCGAATAAATTACGAGCGGGCAGAGAACCGACTCCGCACCGACAGCGAGCATTACATCGGCTTTGCCTGTCTGCATACACATACAAGCTGTGTTGATTGCATCGCCGCCCGATGAACAAGCTGTGCTTACGGTAAGGCTCGGACCTTGAATATTGTGTTCGATTGCGATATTTGCAGCGGCAATGTTGCCGAGAATTTTAGGAATAAATCTCGGTCCTACCTTTTTATGTGCAGCGCCCGAAAGTGCGTCTTGAGTGAACGCAATTGTAGCAATACCGTTCATAGCTGTACCCATTACAATACCTGTGCGTTCAGGTTCAATTTCAAGGTTGCTCTGCTTTAAAGCCTCCTCTGCAGCAATATATGCATACTGCATAAACGGATCCGTTTTTCTGATTAAGTCTTTCGGCATATAATCCGACGGGTTAAAATTCTTTACTTCGCCCGCAATTTGAACCGCAAGTTCAGATGCGTCAAAACTTTTGATTGTGTCTATACCGGACACGCCTGCTGTGATATTTTCCCAGTAATTATCTACGCCTATGCCGATAGGTGTAACTGCGCCCATACCTGTAATAACTATTTTTTTCATAACTGCTCCTTGCCGCATAATTATTTATAGTATAGTAGTTGATTATTATTTGATTTTTGCATACTATTATGCTATACTCAAATTATAACAGAAAGGAAAGAATTGGTCAACTAAAGTTTTAATGTAATTATTTATCGATTTTGACTTATTTATTCACTTCCTGCATAACAAGATACAATTAGCGAAAGGAAACTTTATTTATGGACATAAATCAGTTAAAGTGCTTTATCTCTGTGGCACGCACTCTGAATTTTTCGGAGGCGGCAAGGCGTAATTATGTTTCGCAGTCAACAGTAAGCCGATATATAATAGACCTTGAAAAAGAATTTGGGGTACAGCTTTTTATACGCTCACACCGTGATGTTCTCCTTACAAACGAGGGCAAGACTTTGTTGCCGTACGCAATAGAAATTGTAGAAACCTTGAACAAAGCCACATCTATAATAAAGCAGATGCATGACGGAGGAAAGGGAAGAATTACGGTTGCGTGCGACCAAACCTCTTTTTCGTTTCCGACAAAATGCATAAAAGAATTTCGCAAGCGTTATCCCGATATTACGGTTGATGTAAAAGAACTTGACGGTTCGGAAAACGGCAATGTACTCGGCGGCGATTATGACTTTTGTTTTATGCCGAGGGATATGCTGCCCGAAAGCTCATCTGTCGAGTCTATAGTAACCCACAGCGAACAGCTTTATGTAATTGCGGACAAAACAAATACTGCGGCAAAGCAGAAAAATATTTCTATGGCTGACCTTGCAAACGAAAAACTTGTACTTCTTTCTGAAAATGTTTCTCCCATACTGTATATGGAGGTTATGGATTTATACCGCACTTTCCATATTTCACCCAAAATCACAAATACATTTGACGATGTAAAAAGTATGTATATGGCAGTGGCGGCTGGTATGGGAATTTCTATTGTTCCGAGTTCACTGCTGAATTTTTCATCGGACAAAAGCTGTTCAAGCATACCGCTAAGCGATGCTGACACAAGCATTTCTTATGTTATGGCGTGGAGTAAATCCGCTACCAATCCCGTTGCAAAGCATTTTCTTGAGCTCGTAAAAGAGTATGCAAACGATGTTGATAACATTTACGGGTTATAATGTGACTGTTCTGTGATTATATATAATAATATTTATGATGTAATAAAAACTTTTCTATATTTTCACATAAATTTTACTTAAAAACCCTTTACTTTGGAAATAAAAGGTGTTATAATATCGTTAGTCAATGAAAAAGTGACTAATATTTCCTATTAGGGGGTCATAATAATGTACAGATTCACATTACCAAGAGATCTTTATCACGGAAAAGATGCTCTTTCAAGTTTAAAAACACTCGAAGGCAAAAAAGCAATTTTAGTAGTAGGCGGCGGCTCAATGAAGCGTAACGGTTTCCTTGACAAGGCTGTTGATTATTTAAAAGAAGCAGGAATGGAAGTTAAACTCTTTGAGGGTGTTGAGCCTGACCCATCTGTTGACACAGTTATGAAGGGCGCAGCCGTTATGAGAGAGTTTGAGCCTGACTGGATTGTAGCAATGGGCGGCGGCTCACCGATTGATGCGGCAAAGGCTATGTGGGCATTCTATGAGTATCCTGAAATCACATTTGAGGATCTTATCACACCGTTCAGTTTCCCTAAATTAAGACAGAAAGCAAAATTCTGTGCTATTCCATCAACTTCCGGTACAGCTACAGAGGTTACGGCTTTCTCTGTAATTACCGACTACGACAAGGGTATCAAGTATCCGCTTGCCGACTTCAACATTACTCCTGATGTAGCTATTGTTGACCCGTCACTCGCTGAAACTATGCCTAAAAAGCTCACAGCACATACAGGTATGGATGCTATGACACACGCAATTGAGGCATATGTATCTACTCTTAACTGTGATTATACAGATGCTCTTGCACTTCACGCAATTAAGATGATTCACAACGACCTTAAAAAGTCATATGACGGCGATATGGACGCTCGTGATGCTATGCACAATGCACAGTGTCTTGCAGGTATGGCATTCTCAAACGCTCTTCTCGGTATTGTTCACTCAATGGCTCATAAGACAGGTGCTGCATTCTCGGGTGGTCACATTATTCACGGCTGTGCAAATGCTATGTACCTTCCAAAGGTAATTAAATATAATTCCAAAGATGCTACAGCAGCTGAGCGTTATGCACAGATTGCTAAATTCATCGACCTTAAGGGCGAAACAACAGAAGAACTCGTTGACGCACTTATCGCAGAGCTTCGCTCAATGAACGATCAGCTCGACATTCCGCAGGCTATTAAGAACTACGGTCCGGGCGGCGTTAAGGCTGATGTAAGCATTATCGACGAAAAAGAGTTTATGGATAAGCTTCCAGAAACAGCTAAGAATGCTATCGCAGACGCTTGCACAGGCTCTAACCCTCGTCAGCCAAGTCAGGAAGAAATGGAAAAACTCCTTAAGGCTTGCTACTATGACCTCGAAATTGATTTCTGATTAATTTCCGATTAATTAAACAATAAGTTTTTTCATTATAATCTCCTTTTCTTTATACTTAATCTATGAATTCTAATTATAATATTGTTTTCATTTGATAACCTCAAAGCCTGCCCTTGCATAATGTAAGGGCAGGCTTTCTGTTTAGATTTATTAAATTAAGTTGATTTACATAATATGAGAAATCAGATAGCAAAGAGCTATGCCAATCATTGTCGGCATAACTATCGAAAACATCGTCCAGCCCATACTACCCGTTTCTTTTTTAATTGTAAGGCAGGTTGTGGAGCAAGGGAAGTGGAAGATGCACATTACTATTGTACAGATTGCCGTTGTAAGCGTCCAGCCGTTTTGCGTAAGCAATGCAAAAAGTTCCTCATAACTTGCAAAATCAGTCAGCGTACCCGTGGAAAGGTACGACATAATTATTATCGGTATTACAGTTTCATTTGCAGGAAATCCGAGTACAAAAGCCATTATAATTACACCGTCAAGACCTATGGCTCTGCCGAACGGGTCAAAAAAATCCGTACAATACGAAAGCAGTGAGCTGTCTGCAATATAGATATTTGCAAGCAGCCATATCAGTGCTCCTGCCGGAATTGCTACTATAACCGCTCTGCCAAGCACAAACAAGGTACGGTCTAAAAACGAGCTGACTATAGTTTTTAGAATTCTCGGCTTGCGGTACGGCGGAAGTTCAAGCGCAAAAGCCGAACGCTCGCCGCTTAACAGCGTTACAGACAATATTTTAGACACAAACATTGTCATCATAACCGCAAAAAGTATCAGTAAAACAAGGATTAACGCTATGCTTATTGAACTTGCAAACACGCAGGCACTGCCCGAAAAGAATATTGTAATCAGCGCAATAAGCATCGGAAATCTTCCGTTGCAGGGCATAAAATTATTTGTAACTGTCGCAATCAGCCTTTCTTTAGGTGATTCTATTATGCGACAGCCCGTAACTCCGCAGGCATTACAGCCGATTCCCATTGCCATAGTCAGACCTTGCTTGCCGTGCGCACCGCATTTTGAAAAGAATTTGTCAAGATTAAATGCTATCCTCGGTAAATATCCAAAGTCCTCTATCAGCGCAAACAGCGGAAAAAATATCGCCATTGGCGGCAGCATTACCGCAACCACCCAACTGAGTGTCGTGTATATTCCGTTTATAAAAAAGCCTTTTATAAAATCCGGTGCATTAAAAAAATCAAATACATATACCAATCCGACTTTTATATATTCAAACAGTTCGCTCAAAAGACGGCTCGGATAATTTGCGCCGACCGCAGTTATCCAGAAAAGCAAACCGAGCAAAAGTATCATAATAGGTATTCCCGTAATTTTAGAAGTAAGTATTTTATCGAGCTTTTTGGTTTTTTCGCTTATGTTTTCACCGCATTTTTTTATACAGCGACTGCATATTTCCTTTGAACGAGCGGCAAGAAATTCAGTGTTTTCTTTGTGCTTTTCCTTATTAAAAATATCTATTCCGTCATACAGCCTTGTAACACGAAAGCATTTTGTTTTTTCGGTGCAGACATCGTAAATTTTCTCTCGGATTTTTTCAATATCGCTTTTCTTTGTCGCATTGGTGCTTATAACAGGTATTCCGAGATTAAGCGACAGCTCATCTTCGTCAATAACAAAACCGTTTTTACAACATTCGTCGCTAAGATTGAGGCACAGCACCGCTTTTTTTGTTACCGAAAGAACCTGTAGGGTAAACGAAAGATTCCGTTCAAGCACGCTTGAATCAATTACAATAACCGTGCAGTCAATGTCATCTCTGACAAGAAACTGCCGTGAAACTTCTTCTTCGGGTGAAAAAGAAATCATAGAATATGTGCCGGGTAAATCGACGACGGAAAAACTTTTGTCTTTGATTTTTGTGCACCCTTTGGCATACTCAACGGTTTTGCCCGTCCAATTGCCCGTGTGCTGTTTCATACCTGTAAGAGCATTGAAAATCGTGCTTTTTCCGACATTAGGATTGCCGGCAAGTACCACATTGTAGTCTGCATTGTCGCAAATTTTTCCGTTTGCCTCTGTTTTACGGCTGTTTCTTGTCAGCAAATAAAAACCTCCCAACTTTTTAATTATTTATGCGTAATCCCGATTTAGGCGTACCGTAATTTTACTGCAATCGCTTTCTCTAAGCGCAATTACCGTTCCTTTTGACAAATACGCTGTCGGGTCGCCAAACGGACTTTTCATTATCGGCACAATTTTCTCACCCTCTGTTATGCCCATATCAAAAATTCTGTTTTTTATGCCGTTGCCGCACTCGATACTGTCTATATAAACCTCGCAATTCAGCGGAATTTTGTCAAGAGTTGTTTTTTCCATTAACTTCACCTGAATTTTCTGTACATCGCATATAGGTGTGCGCCGTACTTACATTTTGATTACTAACAGAGTATTCAGACAAAACTATATAGTTACAATTTTAGTTTTGCCTTTAAAATTTACATTGCCTATGTTATAATTGTTATAAGCAATGCACTCCGCACATAAAAATAAAACGGGGTGTTCGGCTTTATGAAATTTAAGAAAATCTTGTATTTTACAATATGTTTTATTCTTATAATTGCTTTTGTTTTCCTGATTACAACGGCTTATTTTCGCCTTAATATACTGACGAGTGAAAATAATGTCAGCGAAAACACGCATACTGTAATAATCGACGCAGGTCACGGCGGTGAGGACGGCGGCGCTGTAAATGATAACAATGTGGTGGAAAAAGACCTTAATCTGCAAATATCCGTAAAACTTGCGGATATGCTTACACTGTTCGGCTATAAAACAGAGCAAATCAGAACAGAGGACAAATCCGTATATACACAAGGCGAAAATGTGCGACAGCGCAAAGTTTCCGATATGAAAAACCGTCTTTCTGTATTTAATTCAAATCCCGAAAATGTGGTAATCAGTATTCATCAAAATAAGTTTACCGAAAGCAAATACAGCGGAACGCAAGTTTTTTATTCACCTAACAATCCGCAGAGCGCCGATCTTGCGGAGAGTATCAGACAATCTGTAAAAACTATGCTCCAGCCTGACAATGAAAGGGAATGTAAGAAAGCGGATAAAAGCATTTATCTTTTAAAAAATGCGACTGTGCCCGCTGTAATATGTGAATGCGGATTTATCTCTAACGAAAGCGAATGTGCAAAATTGCAGGACGATACCTATCAACAAAAAATGGCTTATGCGATAGCTGTCGGACTGATGAATGTTTATTAAAGGAAGTTTAATATGGCAAAAATTAAAAGTGTATATATATGCTCGCAGTGCGGCTACGAATCACCGAAATGGTACGGAAAATGTCCGACCTGCGGCGAATGGAACACAATGGAAGAAGAAATCAAAGAAAGCGTGAAAACTGCGCCTGCCGTAAAAAGAAAGGTAGCTTCTGCGGTTTCTTCTCCTTATTCAATTACGGAAATCACCACCGAAAACGAGCACCGCTACGATACGGGCTGCGGCGAACTTAACCGTGTGCTTGGCGGCGGCATTGTAAAGGGCAGTCTTATTTTGCTCGGAGGTGACCCGGGTATCGGCAAATCAACCGTGTTACTGCAAATATGTCAATATCTCGGCAACTCAATGAAAGTGCTTTATGTGTCGGGCGAAGAATCACAAAGACAGCTTAAGTTAAGGGCAAACCGACTCGGTGTAAATTCTCCGAATATTTTTGTAATGACCGAAACCGATGTAGAAGTAGTGTGCGAACAAATCCGTGCTGAAAAGCCCGATATAGTAATGATCGACTCAATTCAGACAATGAATCTTACAGAATTAAGCTCCTCACCGGGCAGTGTAACGCAGGTCAGAGAATCGACAAACTGCCTTATGCGCACGGCAAAGTCGCTTGATATTCCAATGTTTGTGGTAGGTCATGTAAACAAAGAGGGTTCAATTGCGGGTCCGAAAGTGCTTGAGCACATCGTTGATACCGTACTGCACTTTGAAGGTGACAAGCAAATGTCATGCAGAATTTTAAGAGCAGTCAAAAACAGATACGGTTCTACAAACGAAATCGGCGTGTTTGAAATGACCGACACGGGACTTGTGGAAGTGCCCAATCCGTCTGTAATGTTGCTGTCGGGCAGACCGAAAGGCGTATCGGGTACTTGCGTAACCTGTACAATTGAGGGTTCTCGTCCTATTCTTGCGGAAGTTCAGGGACTTGCAACGCAAAGCGGCTACGGCAACGCTCGAAGAATGGCAACGGGCTTTGACTACAACCGACTTTCGCTTTTGCTTGCCGTGCTTGAAAAAAGAGCGGGATATTATTTTTCAAACAATGACGCTTATATAAACATTGTCGGCGGTCTTAGAATTGACGAACCTGCCATTGACCTTGCGGTCGCAATGGCGCTTATCAGCAGTCTGAAAGATGTTCCGATTGACGAGAATGTTGTAGTGTTCGGCGAAATCGGTCTTGCCGGCGAAATCAGGGCGGTTTCTCAAGCTCAATTAAGAGTAAACGAGGCTGTAAGGCTTGGATTTACAAAAATCATTCTTCCGTATCACAATCTGAAAGCCGTAAAATGTGACGGTGCAGAGCTTATCGGAGTTAAAAATATAAGACAGGCCTTTGAGGCAGTCAGCATATGAGCGCCTTTGTAATGTCCGACAAGTACCCGAAACTTTGCAAAGCAATTGAAAATTTTGGGTACGATATTATACCGTCGGATAAAATTTTACAATTTAATACACCCGAGCAGCGGCACATTGATATGCAAATGCTAAAAATCAACAACGATATTTTTTTGCTTAAAGAATGTAATAATTTAAAAAGACTTCGTGAAAACAAAGAATATAATATAATTCTTTGCAAGAATAATATTGACGGTAAATATCCGCATTGCGTGGCACTTAATTGCCTGTATATCAGCGGAAAATTATACGGCAGGGAAGAGGCTATAGATGTTTCAGTCAAAAATTACTGCAAGGAAAACGGCATTGAGATAGTCGATGTAAAACAAGGTTACACACGCTGTTCAACTGCGGTTATCGGTAAAAACAGCGCCATAACCGCCGACAGCACAATCTATAATGCGCTTACCAAAAACGGAATTGATGTTCTGAAAATCGACAGCGGAAGCATAAGACTTGACGGATACGATTACGGATTTATCGGCGGTGCGTGTACAATGATTGATGACGGTACTGTAGCGTTTTTCGGTGATATAAAAACTCACCCGAATTTCCGAAAAATCGAAAGATTTTGTATAATTCATAATGTAAAAATAATTAATTTAGCAGAAAATAAACCGCTTACAGATGTAGGCGGCGCAGTAAAGATATGACAAGCCCCGGCTTTGGAAAAATCAAAGTCGGGGCTGTTTTTTTATTAGTGCCTTTATCAAAAGTTGAGGTAAATTATGGTTTAGATTAAATAATTTTAAAATTCAGGTAAACGTTATAACTCGTAATAAATTTTTATTATTTTTCATCGGATTTTTTATTGGATTTTTGCTTTACCTTAGACAAAGGATTTTTCTCGGCGGCATTTTTCATCTGCTCGGAACTTAAGTGGGTGTAAATCTCGGTTGTGCCGAGGTTTTCGTGACCGAGCACATCTTTTAGCACTCGTATGTCAACTCCGCCGTACTGATACATCAGTGTTGCCGCAGTGTGCCTTAGCTTATGGCAGGAGTAGCCCTGTGCATTCAGACCGATTTTTTCAAGATATTTATACACCATAGCCTGTATGGTTTTTACGCTCATTCTGCGGTGATTTCGGCTGATAAACAGCGCATATTTGTCCTTAACGCCGTCAACGGGCCGCACCCGCATATAATTTTCGATTGCGGAAACGCAGGCGGAATTAAGGTAAATAATTCGTTCTTTGTTGCCCTTGCCGACAACACGCATAGTGTCATCCTGATGAATGTCCGTGTAATTCAAAGACGCCATTTCAGACACACGCAAGCCGCAATTTAAAAACAGCGTGAGAATACAGTAATCACGCTCCTTATAATCACCGTCGACTGCATTCAGCAATTCAAGACTTTGCTCAAGCGTAAGATACTTTGGCAAAGATTTTTTCTTTTTGGGAACTTCAAGCTGTTCAACAGGATTGCTGTCAAGCACGCATTTTTTTGTTGCGAGATAGTTAAAATAACCCTTAAGGCTCGAACATTTACGGGCACGGGTAACATTTTGATTTTTGCGCTCACGCTGAATATAATTCATAAATTCATATGCGTCGTTCAACGTGACGGTTTTCACAAGTTCAAGGTCAACATCAGAAATCGAAATGTTCTCAAATTCAGAATCATTCGGAACAAGTCCACGCTGTAATTTTATAAATCTGAAAAATGTACGCAAATCTATGTAGTACTCATCAACGGTTTTCTGTGATTTTCCTTTGACCGTCTGCATATAAAACAAGTAATCCTTGATTATCTGCGGCGCTTCATCTATGAAAGAAATACTCATTTAAATGCTTCACCTTTCCCCTTAATTATACAAAACATTGATTGCAAGTTAGTTTATTGCTTTTTGTATTTTATATCTTCGTGCTTGTTTTGTCAAATTTATTATTTTATAATATTCTTTTTTCTTAGAATGTATATTAAAATCGGCTCTAATGAATTAATATTAAAATTATAACTTCTTATAAAGTCAATCCCTGCGGCTGTAAGTGCGTTATTTACAAAAGCATCTCTTTCTATACGGTTTTGTTTTTGGTGGCTCTTATCGTCAAGCTCTATAGCTGCTATCATTTGCATAGTGTATTTATGTGTTAATACAAAATCTATATGCTTTGATTTAATTTTACCGAAGTAACTCATATACTCTTGATTTGTTATTTTGCATTTATCTACTTCAATTATATCAGCTAATCGCATTTTTACTTGAACAGATAAATTATACTTATCTGCTAACTGAACTAAATTATAGTAAAATCTGTATTCGTTATTAGTTAATAATTTTCGTTCCTTGTACGGATAGAAGCCATTTGTATTTATGTATTGCATTTGTTTATATTGTGGTAATGGGTTATATGTGTTGTTCATTATTTCACCTTATTTCATTTGTACATTTCCATAATTTATATTTATGTTGTTTTTTATTGACCAGTTTGGTTTTGGATTTTTTGTAAGTCCGAGTATGTAATCAGCTGAAACATTATAGAATTTACATAATGTTATTAGGTGTTCTATCGGCAATGGTCTTTTGCCATTTTCGTATTGTGCGTAATAACTTTGTGTAGTTCCTAATATTTTCGCTATATCTTTTTGGTATAAATCGTTATCTTCTCTAAGACTTTTAATGTTTTGTGCATAATTCATATTTTAAAACCTCTTTTTTGTTACTTTAGTAGATTTTACCATAGTTCACATATTAACTATTGCATTTAGTTGATATGTGAACTATAATAATATTAGATAGTTCATATATTAACTACACTGAATAATAGGTGATGTAAAAATTTCTTATGATAATTTAACTATTGCATTGATTTTATATTATTTTGTTATGTTTGTTTTTGCTATCTTATATTTAAATGATTGAAAATCTATTGTAAATGTACTCGGTTTAGGACACATAAAAAAGTGACTTAGAACGTGTCTGAACATGCGTGTGAAAATCACGAGATAAAATTAATTTCATGAAGTCAGATTAAATTACGTGTCAGGGGTCCACTGTCGAATTACTAGAAACACTTTCCGAGTGCCCCTTAGCTATAAAAATTGAATAGAGGTGAACACTTTGAATTATTTATTTTCAATTCTGCTTTTAGCGTTTGCGTTGTACGGTGTATGGTCTTTTATTATTAAATTGCGTGATTCGATGACTGCAAAAATTGAGCAGATAAGGGAAGAGAAGTACGGTAAAAAAATTGATGTTGAAGAAAGTAAAGGAAGTGATATTGAATGATTTTAAACGGTGATTTTGAACTTCGTGGAATTGAGAGTAAAGTTTCAAAGAATAACAATGCTTACTATGTTTTTCATCTTGAAGATAGTAGCGGCGCAAGTAATAACGCTGTTGCTCGTCAGCCTTACGATATTGTTGGACTGAAAAAAGGTGATATGTTACATTGTACTTTTGACTGTAGTTTCGGAAAATATCCGAAATGTGACTTAGTCAATCACGAGGTTTTATCAAATGTCAACTGCTGATCAGATACTTGAGCAGTTGCAACTTAACAATACTATTCATCTGTTTGTACTCGGTTGTAGCGTTGCTATTCTTGTTTTATTGCTCTTGTATAAAGTTATAAAAACATTTCTTTAATTTTACAGAAAGGAGAAAATATGGAATTTGCAATTACTTCTGAGCTTGTAAAGCCTATTTCTGATGCAATCAGTTCCGGACTTACAACTCTTGTTCCTATCGGTATAGGAATTATGGCGGTTATGATTGGTATCGGTCTTATTCCTCGTATCATTTATAAGTTCCTCTAATCTGATCTAAGCTAAAAAAGTTTTTTACAGCTCTTTAAAAAGTAAGCCGTGCCGGCTCCTTCAGGACGGCACGGCTCTTTTAATGCTAAAATTTTAGGTGGTGTGAAAATGTGAAAAATAAAATTAAAAAAATTGCTGTTGTTGTTCTTGCTGTTATTAGCGTTCTTGTTGCTTCTATAGTTCCTGCTTTTGCCGCTGATGACAATTTAACTTATGATCAAGTTGTATCGAAGTGGGGTATTAAGTATGATACATCTAAGTATCCTTATTATGTTTTAATTCGTAATACAGACAAGATTTCTTATAAATTGATTATTTCACAACGTCAAAATGCTGTTTATGTTACAAACGGATTTGCTTTTGCTGGTTCAGGAATAACTTATTCTTGTTTTGTTTCTAATGGCTCTTACATTTGTAATACTCATAATAATTCAGCTTCTACTTCTTTAGGTGATTTGTCTGAATTAACTTTTTTAAGCAGTAACTATGATGTCAAGTATGAGGGTAAAGATGATGTTTTTTTTCAGCAACCCACGCTCCTGCAACAACTACTCAGCCTAGTACCGGGAGCGGGGGAGAAAGTAGTGGGGGATTTGGGTACTTTGATGGTTTGTGGAGTAGCTTGTCTGGCATTGTTGATTGGCTTAAGTCTATTGCCGAAGGTGTTGTACAAATTCCTATAAGCATTTGGGATAATGTAAAAAATATCCCTGCTATGGTTTGGGATTTCGTTAAGGAAATTCCCGGGCAAGTTTGGGAGTTTGTAAAACAAATTCCCGGGCAAGTTTGGGAGTTTGTAAAACAAATTCCCGGACAGGTTTGGGGGTTCTTTGAAAATTCTTTCTCAACGCTTACAAGCGTTTTTAAGAATACTTATGATTTTGTAATTACTATTCCTGAAAAGATTTTCGAGGGTATTAAAAGTATTTTTGTTCCTGATACTGATAAAATTCAATCTTCTATTGATAAGTTGAAAGATGCTGCTAAATCTAAATTTGGTGTTGAATCTGTTGATTTATCAGGTATTATGGGTGTTGGTACTGAAATTACTAATCATTCTGGTACTGTTGAAATTCTCGGTTACAGTTTTACTGCTGATTTTCTTGATGTTAGCTATTTAATTAGTGGTGTTACTACATTTCGTCCATATATAAGAGGTTTTATTATTCTTTTGATATTTTTATATAATATTAATCAGTTTTTGCATTTTATTGGCGCTGGTGGTCTTTCTCTTGGTGCTAATATAGTAACTCGTATTGGTGGTGGGAATAAAAATGATAATTGAATCTCTTGTTGATTTTGCTGTAACTCTTTTTTCCGGACTTTTAAGTTTATGTGATTTCCTTTCTATTCCGTTTGATTTAGTTAACACACTTGCTACTATATGTTGTTATGGTTCGTGGGTTGTTGGTGCTGATATTCTGCTCATTTTTACCGGTTGTATTGCATTTTGGTGGTCTTTTAAGATGACTATTGGTATAGTAAAATTCATTTGGGAGTTATTACCCTTAACATAGGTGGGATTTAAAATGATAAGTATAATAATCAATTTCATTTTGCTGTTGCCGGTAATCGTGTTTTTGGCTAATGCGGACATAGCGAAAAACAAAGGCAAAGTGCATTTGTACGGAATATATGGCTTTTTCGGACTTCCCGGCAAAGGTAAAACAATGTGTATGAGTAAATACCTTAACGATATGCGGCGGAAATACGGCAATAAAATCTATATAATGACTAATTACCATTATAAAGACCAGGACTTTGAATTTACAACCTGGAAGCAGCTGCTTGAAGATTATGACAAGCCTGTTGTAGTTGCCTGGGATGAGGTTCAAAACGAATTTAATTCAAGGGATTTTAAGTCTTTTCCGATTGCACTTTTAACGCAGCTAACGCAAGTCAGAAAAGGAAATGGAATACAAATTCTCTACACTGCGCAACGCTGGCACTTTGTTGATAAGAATTTCCGTTCTCTCTCATTCGGTTGTTATGATTGTGGTACTTGGTTCGGTCGCTACACTTTCGCAAGAATGTATGACCCGCTCGACTATGACGAAAAATGCAATCAAGTGCACGGCGACAAGCGTATGAAAATTCACGCTAAACGCTCAATGTCTTTCATCCAGACCGAGAAGCTTCGTAACTGCTATGATAGCTATAAAATGTTACGCACTGCAAAGAGTAAAGAATATATGAGCAGACAAGAAATCGCAATGACTGAACGTATACTTTGATGTTGCAGTCGGGCATAAAATTTTAAAATTAGAAAAAATTTTCCGTCCCGAATTTGGGGTCAAGGGGCACACTTGCCCCTTGTGGGTAAAGGGCAACGCCCTTTGTCTAGCCTTTTTAACCGTAGTTTTGCTATGAACCGTTTTATTATTCGGGCATTAAAGGTTTGACTTTTGCAGACTGTTTCCGTCTCGCTTGTTAACATTTCGCTTTATGAACGCAATTATTTTCTTGCTGATACTTATTATGCGCTATCCTGCGTTGTTTCTTTGTCAATTAGCTCTCGTAGTGCCGCTTGCGGCCCAATTGGGGACTCGCACTACAAATGTTTACCTGCGAGTTTCCGGTGGGGCTGTTGCTTGCAACAGCTCGGGTCAAGACAATTAATCATTTTCGCTTGCGGAAATGATATACATTATTGACGGTAGTTGTGATTATTACAAACATTAATATAGCAACTTGCATTAGTGATTATTATTGCATTGATTCAGGCTTTTAAGTCTGAATTGATGTAATAATAATTGCGGTGATGAAATTTTGTCGGAATTTAAGCAATTCCGAATAGCGTAGCAGGCTAACAGCTACGCACTATCTACAATTAATCTAAAATATTGTTTTTTGGGGTGTTAAAATGGAAAATAAAATTATATTCGACTGGCTTAGTTTTACAGTTAAGACAAGTAGGGTAGATGTTAATGGTGTTCTGCTCGAAACGATAACAGAAAAAGACTTAATATCTTTGCTTGGTCTTGAGAATGTAGACTTTGAAGAGTTACCGGGTATAATGGGTATACACGGCTTTAAGAATAGACTTTATAGTAATAGTATCACTATTCACTACAATTCTAATTTTGTTGATTATATGTGGGTTGAGATGTCAGGTCAAGGATGTAGAGCTTTTGAGAGTTTATCAACTCACGCAGATTATAACTTTATTTTCGATTTTATCATTAATAATTCAGATATAGTTAATGTAACACGTCTTGATGTAGCTTATGATGATTTTCAAGGCTTACTTGATGTTTATGCTATTGCTGATGATACGGTTCCAGACTGTCGCAATACTAATCAATATAACTTTGTTTCTCCTCTAAGGTCGCATAGTGTTAATATATCTAACAAGGGTATATGTGTAACTATCGGTAGTTGTCGCTCTGATATAATGTTAAGAATATATGATAAAGCTGCTGAACGCAACAAGTCAGATGAGGTTCCGCATTGGGTTCGTTGTGAAATTCAGCTTAGAAGAGATAGAGCATATGAGTTCATCAGACTTCTAAGAGAAGAAAATGAAACAGTTGATAACTTGTATTTTCTCGTTCTAAATCATTATTTAAGATTTGTAGAACCTGATCCAACCGATTCAAACAAATCTAGATGGAATTTAGCAAAGCATTGGGTAGCTTTTGCTTATTCAGTTACAACTCAAAAAAAGTCCTTATTCGTAAAGCCTGGACTTGATTATAACTTAGCAAAACTTGATAAAGTAGTTGAAAATCAATTTGCAGGTGCAGTTTTTACATATCTTAAGTGTCACGGTATCGACAGACTTGTTACAACACTTGATGACAAATTCAGAAAAGTTAAATTAAATCAAAAGTATAGAAGACTTTTGCAAGAACTTGACGATTTAAAAGAAAGTGTAATTAGAAAAGGTTGTGAATTTCCTGATTATTCATATATGGCTTATATGACTGAATCTGAATACGAGGTTTAAAAATGACAGAGCAAGAATACAAGATAATTGCGATGTGGGAATACATATTTTATGAGCAACAGCGTGCTGAAAATGACTACTTGCAGTACAAAGATTTCTTTCGTATATATGAATATGATACTATAGATTTACTTGAATTTATATTAGCAAAAAACCGTCTTGATGTGACTAATAAGATAATGGATGACTTATCAAAAATTCTTTCTGACCATACTAACAATGGTTTTCATCAGAACGGCGGTACTCATTAGTATTGTGCAAAGTGCTGTATCTGAATTGATACCGTTTCAGTTCTCCTTGTGCAGTATTCCCCGAATTATACAAAACATTGATTTTGTATAATTAACTATATTTTTATACAAGGGTAGAAGACCTGTAATTTGATTACAGATTGCAGGTCTTCTACCCACTTTACTTACACATTATTATATCATAGGACATATAAAAAGCAAAGCGTTTTCTCAATTGCATTTTACATATCTTCTGCGTTGTAAATAGATGTGACCATCTGTACTTTTTCTCCCGGTACCGTCAGTTCCGGATATCTGCGAATTGCCTTCTTCTTACACTTGACAAACTATATCCGTATTTTCTGCTTCTCTTTTTTATTGGTTCACATCATTTTAACACACACAATAAAAGCGGTATTTGCAAAAATATAATAATTGACTTTTACTGCAAAAAAGACTATAATTTACTGGTATGCTTTTGTCTTTACAATATTGCTACAGTAAATTGTAGGGGCGGACAGTGTTCGCTTGGTCAAAGCTTTTGCCAATTGTCACTCTCCGTCCTTTAGTTATGCAATAAATACAGCATATTAGATTTTTTATGAACAGGGGTGCGTGAATGGAGCAGTCAGAAAAAAATACCATTATATCTTTAAAGGATATATTCGTCCGATTTGACGGAGAGGTAATATTAAACCATATAAACCTTGACTTTAAAGACAAGGAATTTATTACTATTCTCGGGCCGAGCGGCTGCGGAAAAACCACTACCCTAAGAATTATCGGCGGTTTTGTCGAACCTGAAAGCGGAGATGTTCTCTTTGATGGTAAAAGAATCAACGGCACACCGCCAAACAAAAGAAATGTTAATACGGTCTTTCAAAAATATTCGCTTTTCCCACATCTTAATGTGTTTGACAATGTCGCTTTCGGTTTAAAACTGAAAAAACTACCGAAAAACGAAATTAAAGAGCGTGTTTCAAAAATGCTTGCGGTTGTTGACCTTAAAGGATATGAAAAGCGAGCTATCACAAAACTTTCGGGCGGTCAGCAGCAGCGTGTTGCCATTGCAAGGGCTTTGGTGTGTGACCCGGAAGTAATTTTGCTTGACGAACCGCTCGGTGCGCTTGACCTTAAGCTAAAAAAGAGTATGCAGATTGAATTAAAAGAAATTCAGCAAAACTCTCAAAAAACTTTTATATATGTAACACACGATCAGGAAGAAGCTCTTACAATGAGCGATACCGTTATTGTAATGAACAACGGTGTTGTTGAGCAGGTTGGCTCACCTGAAGATATTTACAATGAACCCGTAAATGCGTTTGTTGCGGATTTTATCGGCGAGGCAAATATTCTTAACGGCACAATGCTCGGCGACTGCCGTGTAGAAATTCTCGGCAAACAACTTGAATGTGTTGACAAAGGCTTTGGCGAAAACACACCTGTCGATGTTGTTATACGCCCCGAGGATATTGAAATCACTTCTCCGGAAAACGGTCAGCTTACAGGTACTGTTGTTAAATCGACTTTCAAGGGCGTTCATTACGAAATGAGCGTAATGTGCGGCAAGTGCGAAATCCTTATACATTCCACTTCTTCCGCAGAAATCGGCAGTCAGATCGGTATGCATGTAATTCCGTTTAATATTCAGATTATGAATAAACTCCTGCCGTTCTATAATAACGAAATCGAAGTAACGGTTTCTTCCGCAAACGAAGACGAAAATACATTCAGCTTTGAGTTTGAAGACGAAACCATTGAAGTGCCAAATCATTATTTTAAGGAAGGCACAAAGTTAAAAATCATTCTTCCGCCGGACGCACTTTCACTTGCGGGTGACGGCAACGGTGACCTTACGGATTTATATATTGAATCTGTTATTTATAAGGGTGAACATAATGAGATTATCCTTGAGTCGGACACACGAAAATGGCTTATGCTCAGTGATACCGATGAACAGGTTGCCACTTATGTACCGCTCTCGTTTGATTTTGATAAAGCGAAATTTGAAGTTTTATCCGATAAGGAGGGCTAAAGATGAAATCACGCAAGCCCTCTATTCCCTATATAATTTGGATGGCGGTATTTACAATGATACCGATGATAATGGTCGGTATTACAGCTTTTACAGGCAAGAACGGCGGATTTTCGTTGGAGGCTTTTGAAAAGGCTTTATTTTATAAAGAAGTATTTTTAAGGTCGCTTTGGATTGCATTAATATCAACCGCAATCTGTTTGCTTATTGCTTATCCGCTTGCTTATATGCTTACAAAAATGAAACCGTCAACGCAGAATTTTGTAAATATGCTTTTGATGATTCCTATGTGGATGAACTTTTTGCTTAGAATATACGCATGGGTTACGATTTTACAGTCAAACGGCCCGCTCGATACAATTTTATCATTCTTCGGAATACACGGTACATACCTCGGAAATTCGGGTGCGGTTGTGCTCGGTATGGTTTATGAGTATCTTCCGTTTATGATTCTTCCGATTTACACTGTTATGAGTAAAATTGACAAGGGTCTTATTGAGGCGGCTCAAGACCTCGGTTCAAACGGATTTCATGTGTTCAGCAAAGTTGTGCTTCCGCTTAGTATTCCCGGTGTTATTTCGGGTATAACACTTGTTTTTGTTCCGTCGGCAAGCACTTTCCTTGTAGCTCAATACCTCGGCGGCACAAAAGATATTATGATCGGTGACATTATAGACAAGGTGTTCTGGACAGACCAAAGTACGGGTTCGGCGATTTCGCTGATACTGATGGTATTCATCCTTGTGTTCCTTGTGCTTATGAATTTCTTTGGAGATGAGGAGGCGATTGCATAATGAAAAACAAGCATATTGCCTCAAAGATATATACAACGCTTGTGATGTTGTTTTTATATCTTCCGATTTTTGTACTCATTATATTTTCGTTCAATGAGGGTAAAACTACTGTATGGAAAGGCTTTTCGTTCAAATGGTATGAAGAACTTTTCAGAGATGATAAAATTATAAACGCTCTCGGCAATTCGCTTATAATTGCCGTACTCGCATCAATTTTCGCAACCGTACTCGGCACTGCCGCAGCTATAGGAATAAGCAATTTCAAAGGTAAAAAAAGACTACTTATACAAAGTGCGTCTAACATTCCGATTATCAGCCCTGACATTGTAATGGGCGTATCGCTTATGCTTTTATTTACATTTTTAGGTGTTTTATTTAACTTTGAAATGGGTTTTGTTACCGTGCTTATTGCTCATATATGTTTTTGCGTTCCTTTTGTAGTGCTTAATGTTATGCCGAGAATACACAAGATGGACCAAAGTATTTATGATGCGGCTCTTGACCTTGGCTGTAATCAATGGCAGGCTTTTTACAAGGTGGTAATTCACGAGCTGATGCCGGGTATTTTCTCAGGACTTTTAATGAGCTTTACTTACTCTCTTGACGATTTTATAATCACATATTTTACAAGAGGCGCAAAGTTTCAAAACTTATCAATTGAGATTTACTCAATGACACACAGAAGAATATCGCCGAAAATCAATGCGCTTTCCGCACTTTTGTTTTTAGCGGTACTTATCGTTATGATACTTATAAATATTCGTGACAAGCACGAGGAAAAGGTGAAAAAATAAACTGAATAAGGGAGATTGCAAAATGAAAAAATTTGGCTGTGTTGTTCTTTCTTTACTCATCGGTACAGCGGCTTGCAGTGCAATGGCAGGCTGCGGCAAAAGCTATGACGGTGAAGTTAATGTATATAACTGGGGCGACTACATTGCAAACGGTGAGGACGGTACGCTTGATGTAATTGACGAATTTGAAAAAGAGTACAACATCAAGGTAAACTACACCACTTACGAAACCAACGAAGAACTTTACAATATGCTTAAAAACAGCAATGTAAGTTATGATGTTATTATTCCGTCAGATTATATGATAAGCAAGCTCATAAGCGAAAATATGCTGCAGGAACTTGATTACAGCAACATTCCTAACAAAGATAACCTTATGGAACGCTTTAAAAATCTTTCCTGCGACCCTGAGGGTAAATACACTGTTTGCTATACCTGGGGCGTTACTTCAATGGTTTATGACAAAACAAAAGTGGCAACAAAGCCAACTTCATGGGAAGCACTTTGGGATAAATCGTTAAGCGGCGACATTCTTATGTTTAACAACAGCCGTGATGCTATGGCAATTGCAATGCAGCTTTGCGGTATTAATCCCGCCAATTGTACCAAAGAGGATGTTGACAAGGCGGCTGCAAAGCTTTCCGAACAAAAGCCTTTGCTTAAGAAATATGTAATGGATCAGGTTTTCACAGAAATGGAAAACAGTCAGTCGGCAATCGCACCGTACTACGCAGGCGATATCGTTATGATGATGGAAAATAACGAAGATTTGGACTATGCAATGCCCGAAAACGGCTCTAACCTTTTCTATGACGCAATGTGTATTCCTACTTGCAGTAAAAACAAAGAGAATGCCGAAAAATTCATTAACTTTATGCAGTCACCTGAAATTGCGGCAGCTAACTTTGAATATCTCTACTACGCAACACCTAATCAGAAAGCATATGACGAGTATCTTGACGAGGATATAAAGAATAACGAACTTATCTTCCCGAGTGACGAATATCTCGACAAATGTTATGTATTTACAAATGTACCCGACGATGTTTACAGCTATATGCAGGAACAGTTTGTAAAAATTCAGGCGGATAAATAATAAAAATCAAAGCAAACAGAGCAGACTTAAAATTACAGTCTGCTCTGTTTTTATGTTTGTATGATTTTGTTATGTATCAGAAATTAAATCAGCATTTTACTTTTTAATATTCTGTCGCATATCAAGCACATATTTTTCTCCTAATCACTTTTCGGTTATTACCTTATAGCAATCCGGGCGTCTGTCACGGAATATTCCCCAGCCGAGTCTGTTTTGAAAAATCTCGTCAAGGTCAAACTCTGCTGTAAGTACGGTTTCTTCATCTCTTGACGCAGATTTAATAATCTCTCCCGTTTCGTTTGTAATGAAAGATGAGCCGTAAAAAACAAGTGAGGAAGTCTGATTGCCGTTTTCGTCACAAGGGGTTACATCTTCCCTACCTATGCGGTTTGCCGCAATTACGGGAATTACATTCGCCGCAGAATGTCCCTGCATACATCTTCTCCAATGCGGCATACTGTCGCACTCAAGTATAGGTTCTGAACCGATAGCGGTCGGATAGAAAATCAATTCGGCGCCATTTAATGCGAGGGCTCTTGCGGTTTCAGGGAACCATTGATCCCAGCAAATGCCTACACCGATTGTACCGAACTTAGTTTTAAAAGTTTTGAACCCTGTATCACCAGGAATAAAGTAAAATTTTTCCTGATAATAATGGTCGTCGGGAATGTGAGTTTTACGGTATACACCGAGAATTTCGCCGTCTGCATCAATTACCGCAGCACTGTTAAAAAGGCGGTTTCCGTCACGCTCGTAAAAGCTGACAGGAATAACAATTTCAAGTTCTTTTGCAAGTTTTGCAAAATGTTTTACAGCATCGTTTTCAAGGGTAGGCTTAGCAAAATTGTAGTAGTCATATCGTCTTTCCTGACAAAAATACTGTCTTTCAAACAGTTCGGGGAGTAAAACAATATTTGCACCGTCTTCTTTTGCCTGTCGCACAAATTTTTCGGCATTTTCTATATTCTCCCAAACATCGGTTGTACATTTCATCTGAACCGCCGATACCTTAACTTTTCTCATATTTTACCTCCCTTATCGGTAAACGGAATTTGTTGTGTAATGCAGTGAATATTGCCTCCGCCGACAATAATATCTCTTGCATAAATCGGAATAATTTTTCTGTCCTTGCAAACTCTTTCAAGAATTTCTGCGGCAACTCTGTCGCTTTCGGCATTTTCACCGCCGAATTGAGGCAAAATCACAGCGCCGTTGCAAAAATAAAAATTAACATACGATGCCGCAAGCCTTTCTCCGACTTCTCTTGTGTCCTCTCCGTCCTCGAATATATATCCTTTTATATCGTTTTCGGTAACTGTCACGGGAATTTTCGGAACAGGCAGTTTATGGACCTTAATCTTTCTTCCTTTATTGTCGGTTGAATTTTCAAAAATATCAAGGCACGCTTTTGATATTGCATATTGCGGGTCATTTTCATCATCACACCACGCAAGTACAACCTCGGCGGGAGCGACAAATGCGCATATGTTATCTATATGCCCGTTGGTTTCGTCATTATAAATACCCTTTGGCAACCAGATTGTTTTATTTATACCGAGGTATTTATTTAGATTTTCTTCAATCTCGGCTTTTGTCAGCTGCGGATTTCTGCCTTTGCTTAACAGACATTCTTCTGTTGTAATGAGCGTGCCCTCTCCGTCAGTATGAATTGAGCCGCCCTCAAGCACAAACGGATGTGCGTCATACAACGGAACGCCAAGCGTTTTGCAAAGTTCATATGGAATTTTATCGTCATTCTCCCAATTTGCATACAGACCGTCATATTCGCCGCCCCATGCGTTGAATTGCCAGTCGATGGCACGAATTTCGCCGTTATTGTTTACAACAAAAGTCGGGGCGGTATCCCTTGCCCATGCATCATCGGAATTTATATTCAAAACTTCCGCATTTTTAACGCCTTCAAGGCAAGCCTTTGCGTGAGCAAATTTTTTGTCGCTTGCAAGCACAAATACCTTTTCAAACTCCGCAATTTTTCCTATAATTTCCGCAAAAACCTTTTCGGCAAATTTTGCCTCATAGCACCAACTTCCGGGTCTTTCGGGCCAAATCATAACGGTGGCGGAATGTTTTGAAAATTCAGCAGGCATATAAAAGCCATCGTCAGTCGGAAATTTGTTTTTTATATACTCAAAGCTCATTTATGAAAGCCTCTCTTTAAAATCGTTGTACGAAAATTCTTTTATAACCTCGCAGTTATCTTCATTATGCATAAGCACAATTGACGGCAGCGGCATACCGTTAAAGGTATTGTTCTTTACCATTGAGTAAATCGCCATATCCTCAAAAATCAATCTGTCACCGATTTTAACTTCACTGTCAAAGCTGTAATCGCCGATTACATCGCCTGCAAGGCAGGTACAAGATGACAAACGATAAGTAAACGCTTTTTCATTAGGCTTACCGCTGTTTTTGAGCGGCGGTCTGTACGGCATTTCAAGAACATCAGGCATATGACAGGCGGCAGATGCGTCAAGAATCAGAATATCAAGTCCGTTGTGAACAATATCCATAACCTCTGTAATAAGATAGCCTGCATTCAGTGCCGCTGCCTCACCGGGTTCAAGATAAACTTCAACATCGTATTTATTTTGAACATACTTTATAAGGTCAACAAGCGCCTTTGTATCGTAATCAGCTCGTGTAATATGATGTCCGCCGCCAAAGTTGAGCCATTTTGCGTTATAAAAATACTTGCCGAACTTTTCTTCAATTGCCTTAAAAGTAGACACCAAATCATCTGAATTTTGCTCGCACAATGTGTGAAAGTGAAAGCCCTCAACTCCGTCAAGCAAATCTTCTCTGAAATTTGCCTTTGTAACCCCAAGTCTTGAACCGTAAGCGCACGGGTCATAGATTTCGTGTCCCTCTTGTGTGGAAAATTCGGGGTTAAGTCGTATGCCTACGCTTACATCTGCATTTTGCCATTTATCCCTGTATTTTTCAAGTTGAGAAAATGAGTTAAAAACAATATGACCGCAGATTTTTAAAATCTCTTCAAAATCATTCTCCTTAAAAGCAGGTGCGAAAATGTGCGTTTCTTTGCCGAAACATTCGTGACCGAGTTTAGCCTCATAAAGCCCGCTTGCGGTTGTTCCCGACAGATATTTGCTCATAAGCGGATACACGCAAAATGCCGAAAAAGCCTTTTGAGCAAGCAGGATTTTACAGCCTGTTCTGTCTTGAACGCTTTTTAATATTTCAAGGTTTTTTATCAGCTTTTGCTCATCTATAACATAGCAAGGTGTTTTTAATTCTGTAAATTTCATCGGCTTACTCAACTGTTACGGGATTTTCGTCAACAACCCAAGGAAGACCGAATTTATTAAGTGCCTCCATATACGGATCTGGGTCAAACTCCTCAACATTATAAACACCAGGCTTTTTCCACTGACCGCTAAGAACAAGCGACGCACCGATCATAGCCGGCACACCTGTTGTGTATGATACAGCTTGCGAGCCGACCTCTTTATAGCACTCCTGATGGTCGCACATATTGTAGATGTAAATTGTCTTTTCTTTGCCGTCCTTAACGCCTGTAAAGATACAGCCGATATTTGTCTTGCCCTTAGTGCGTGGACCGAGAGATGCAGGGTCAGGCAAAAGAGCCTTTAAGAACTGAATCGGTACAATTTCTCTGCCCTCATACATAACAGGCTCGGTAGAAAGCATACCGACATTCTCAAGGCACTGCATATGTGTAAGGTAGCTCTGTCCGAATGTCATAAAGAAGCGAATACGCTTTACATTCGGAATATTTTTTGCGAGTGACTCGATTTCCTCGTGGTGAAGCAGGTACATATCCTTTTCGCCCACACCGTCAAAGTTATACACTCTTTTAATCTCCATAGGTTTGGTTTCAATCCACTTGCCGTCTTCCCAATACGAGCCGTTTGCGGATACCTCACGAAGATTGATTTCAGGGTTAAAGTTTGTTGCAAACGGATAGCCGTGGTCGCCGCCGTTGCAGTCGAGAATATCTATATAATGGATTTCATCAAAATAATGCTTGAGCGCATATGCTGTAAATACGCTTGTAACGCCCGGGTCAAAGCCTGTACCCAAAAGTGCTGTGATACCTGCTTTTTCAAACTTTTCTTTATATGCCCACTGCCACGAATAATCAAAGTAAGCGGTAAAGCCAAGGTCTTTGCAGCGTTTTTCATAAACAGCTTTCCATTCGGGGTCTGTTGTGTCCTCCGGTTCATAGTTTGCCGTATCAATGTAGTCTGTTTTGGTTTCAAGGCAAGCGTCCATAATTGTTAAATCCTGATACGGAAGTGCGAGGTTTAATACCGCATCGGGCTTGTATGAATTAATAAGAGCCACAAGCTCGTCCTTACTGTCGGCATTTACCTGTGCGGTTGTAATAACCGTTTTTGTTGTGTTTTCAAGTTTTGCTTTTATAGCGTCACACTTTGATTTTGTCCTGCTTGCAATGCAAATTTCTGTAAAAACATCGCTGTTCTGACAACACTTGTGAATTGCAACACCTGCAACACCGCCACAACCGATAATTAAAAGTCTGCTCATTTTGTTTTCCTCCAATATATAAAATTATTTTTCTTCTTCTGCAAGTAAATCTTCAACATATTTCGGCAGCATAAATGCACCTCGATGAAGATTGGTCGTATAATACCAAGTTTTTATGCCACGCTTGTTCCATCTTTTAGCGTCAAGGTCTTTGAGCGGATGATACTTTTTAGATGCAAAGCCAAAAAGCCAATAACCTGCGGCACAGGTAGGAATATGAGCCTGATACACACGGCTTATCGGAAATGAGTTGTACACTCTCTTGTGCATAGCCTTACAAGCACCCTCGTCCTCATCATAGAACGGACTGCCGTGCTGATATACCATAATTCCGTCATCTTTAAGTGCCTTGTAGCAGCTGCCGTAAAACTCTTTTGTAAAAAGTCCCTCAGTGTGTCCGAACGGGTCTGTAGCGTCATTTATAATTAAATCATATTCGTTATGACTTGTTCTTAAAAACCTTAAACCGTCCTGATAATATATATTTACTCTTTTATCGTCAAGACCCTTTGAGTTGTCGGGGAAATATTCCTTGCACACCTCAACAAACATCTCGTCAGGCTCAACAACATCTATAACTTCAATCTCTTCATAATGTGAAAGCTCTCTGGCAACACCGCCGTCGCCGCCGCCGATTACAAGCACCTTTTTTACATTCGGATGAACCGCCATAGGCACATGAACAATCATCTCGTCGTAGGTGAACTCGTCTTTCTCACTGAAAATCACATTACCATCTGAAGTAAGAAATCTGCCAAACTCCACAGAATCAAAAACATCAATTCGCTGAAAATCACTCTGACCGCTGAATAGCTGTTTTTCAACTCTTATAGAAAGCTCAACATTATCGGTATGTCTTTCAGAAAACCAAAATTCCATATAAACACTCCTTTGGTTTGTTTTTTACAAAACGCATTATTAGTAACCTTAAAAAACTTTATTTCAATACATTAAGTTTTTCAATATACGGGTCTTCCGTACCCTGCATTGAGCAGCCTTTTGCTTTTGCATAATTAATATACTCTATAATTTCATCTGTAATCATTTCGCCCGGTGAAAGAATCGGTATTCCGGGCGGATAGCACATAACAAATTCACTGCAAATTCTTCCTGCCGTCTGTTCAATCGGCAGCATTTCTTTGTCTGCATAAAACGCATCTCTCGGTGTTGCCGATACAATAGGCGGAATGTACTCCATACTAAGCATTTTTGCATTGTCCTTTGAATAAAGCCTTTTAATATCGGCAAGCGCACCTACAAGTCTTTCAATGTCCTGTATTCTGTCGCCGATTGAAATATAGGCAAGTATGTTGCCTATATCGCCGAATTCTATCTGAATATCGTATTCGTCACGCAGTAAGTCGTAAACTTCAATTCCGGCAAGCCCTATATCTCTTGTGTAAACTGAAAGTTTGGTTACATCGTAATCAAACACGCTGCTGCCATTGTTAAGCTCTCTGCCGTAAGCGTAGTAACCGCCGATTTCGTTTATCTCATTTCGGGCATATTCAGCCATTTTCATTACTTTACCGAACGACTCTTTTCCTCTCAAGGCAAGGTTTCTTCTTGAAATATCAAGACTTGACATAAGCAGATAGCTTGCACTTGTGGTTTGAGTAAGATTTATAATTTGAGCCACATACTCCCAGCGTACATTTTTGTTTGTAAGCAGCAATGAGCTTTGCGTAAGACTTCCGCCGGATTTATGCATAGACACCGCCGCAATATCTGCACCTGCCGCCATGGCCGATACAGGCAAATCTTCACCAAAATAGAAATGTGTGCCGTGAGCCTCGTCTGCAAGCACTTTCATACCGTGAGCATGCGCAAGTTTTACAATTGCTTTTAAATCAGAAGCAATACCGTAGTAGGTCGGATTATTTACAAGAATAGCAACGGCATCAGGATTTTCTTTGATTGCGTTTTCAACTTGAGAAAGTTCCATACCGAGCGCTATTCCGATTTTTTTGTCAACATCGGGATTTACATATGCAGGCACCGCACCGCAGAGCACAAGAGCATTAATAACGCTTTTGTGCACATTTCTCGGCAAAATAATTTTATCGCCTGCTTTGCATACAGACCAAATCATACTCTGCACTGCGGAAGTTGTACCTCCGACCATAAAAAATGCATGACCTGCGCCGAATGCATCCGCCGCAAGCTGTTCCGCCTCCAAAATTACCGATACGGGGTGACAGAGATTATCAAGCGGCTTCATTGAATTTACATCAAGACCTACGCATTTTTCGCCGAGAAGTTCAACAAGTTCGTGATTTCCTCTTCCTCTTTTATGTCCCGGCACATCAAAGGGCACTACCCTTTGTTTGCGAAATTTTTGCAGAGCCTCATACAGGGGGGCTTTCTTTTGTGTGTTTATATCCATTTACATTACCCTTTCGGCTTATCAAAAATAATGCAACAAAAAACAGGCGGCACAATGCACCACCTGTTTGATTAACGGATATATGATTTATTTTCTGTAGCTTATGCTGACAGTTAATAGAAGAATTCCGTTTTCAGAGCTAATGTAGCAAATATACCGTTCTGCTCTTATTGACCGTTTCACAAGTGATGTGCTGTTGCACTGATGATAAGTAATCGACTTATAAAATTTGAGCTTTTAACTCAATCAATAATGTGGCTTGCGCCACGCTCGGCAGCTGACCCGCCTGTCCGTATGGGCTTAACTTACATATGCAAGTGGTCATATATTTGCATGAAAACAGAAATCTTTTTCACGCTAAATTAAGTAAGATATACTCTTACAACAAATTTATAATAAACCAAAACTAATATTTTGTCAAGAAATTTATAGGGTTTTACATAAATTTTATCTTAGAGTTCCTCTATAATTCTTTTGAGCAAATATGTTCGGTTAAACGGGAAAGAAAAATAATAACCGTCCGCAAAATCTCTTGTAGCCGCAATCATTTCTTTTGCAAGTTCAACACCTACATTTTCGCCGTCATCACGGTCGGCAGTTTCGGGATAACGCTCAATAACTTCATCCGTAACATTAACTCCCGAAATTTCGTTTTTCATAAACAGAGCATTTTTGCGGCTGACCAACGGCATAATTCCGCACAAAATTCTTGCACCCGTTTCTTCTTTTACTCTGCGCAAACGCTCGGCATCTTCTGCTGTAAATACAGGTTGAGTAAGGAAAAATTCTGCGCCTGCCTCCATTTTCTTTTGCACACGCTTAATTTCCGATTCTATTCTTCGTCTGCTCTGATTTATAGCGCCGCCGTAAGTGAGCGGACTGTCTTTTAATGCCTCGCTGTTCATTTCATCGGCAATGCGCATAAGACCCACGGAGTCGAAATTAAACACAGACTTTACTACTTGTCTTGCCATAACGGGGATAGGGTCACCTGTTATGATAAGAAAATTATTAATGCCGTTTATACTTGCGCCAAGAAAAGTTGAGCGCACGGCAATGGCGTTTTTGTCACGGCAACAGATGTGCGGCATAACTTCAAAACCCGTTACATTCTTGACTTTCTGCGCCATAAGCACAGAGTCGATTCTTGTTCTGCCCGAAGGAGAATCGGGAAATGTAAGTACATCTACTCCAAGACCTTTGAGCATATGTGCTGCCTCAAGCAGTTTTTTATCATCTGCGCCGAAAGGCGGAGCAAGTTCTACCGCAATAAGCTTTTTATCTTTAATTGTACCGTCGGCATTTCTGAAAAAGCTCTTTTTTATAACAGGCTTTTCGTTTTCGTTGTTTGCGGAAGTTTCATCCGATTTTACGGTAGGTGTAAGGTCAATGGTTTTTGCAACTTCTCTTATGTAATCAGGTGTTGTACCACAGCAACCGCCTATAATATCCGCTCCGAGCAAAGCCATACCATTTACCTTAGACGCAAAATATATCGGATTATCAGCATATTTTACACGGTTGCGCACAAGTAAAGGATAACCGGCATTTGGCATAGCCGTGGCAAAACAATTGTTGTTAAGATTAATTTTTGACAATATCTGCTGCATATGGGCAGGACCTACACCACAGTTAAGACCTACGGCGTCAACGCATTTTGAAAATGCAGTTTCGCTAACAAGTCTTTCAGCACTTTCGCCCGCCTCACTGTAACCGTACTGATTCACGCAGAACTGCACAATTATAAACGGATTACATTCCTCTTTAATTCTCTTTATTGCAGGCATAATATGTTCGGACTGTGTAAAGGTTTCAAAACATAAAATATCTGCGCCCTCATCTATAAAAGTTTTCGCAATCTGATAGTATTCTTCTTCCACAGCCTCAAAATCAGGCTGAAAAACTGCGGGAACAGGACCGATATTGCCTGCGATAAATATTTCTTTTCCGCTCTGCTCAACCGCTTCTTTTGCAATTTTGTAAGCCGCTTTTATATTTTCCTTAACCTGTTCGATTGAGCAGTCAAGAGAGTATGTATTGCTCGCAAAAGTGTTGGTTCTGATAAGTTTTGCACCGCTGTTTATATACTCGGTATGAATTTCCGATATTCTCTGCGAAGCGGTAATATTTGCATATTCGGGAATATCGACCGTTTTATATTTTTGGGAATAGTATGTGCCGAAAGAGCCGTCTGCAATCAGCTTGCTCTTTTTAAGGTATTCTCTGATATTCATAATTTCTCCTATATTTTCATTATGCCTGCTTTGCGCAAGCCTTGCAATTCGGATTTTGTTTCGGGAGTTTTATTTTGCGGAAAGTCGCATTTAAAGCATTGTAAATAAGCATATAACCGCATAAAAGTTCACCCTTTGAGAGTAAAAACTTTATTGCCTCCATCGCCTGCAAACTGCCTGTTACTCCGCAAGCCGCACTTATAACTCCTACCTCCTTTGGAAGAGGTACATCGCCCGCTTTCGGTTCTTCTTCAAAAACACATCGGTAGCACGGGGATTTATGCGGAATATATGTCATAAGCTGACCTTCAAAACCGACAACGCCTGCATGACAAAACGGCTTTTCCGCCTTTACACAGTAATCGTTAATCAAAAACTTACTGCCGAAATTATCGGTGCAATCAAGCACAAAATCATAATCAGAGATAAGCTCAGCTATATTTTCACTGTTCACATATGTTTTGTAGGTTTTGACATTAACATCGGGATTCAACTTATTTATTTTTTCCTTAGCCGATTCAACTTTTGCTTTGCCTATATCGGCACAGTTATGTATAACCTGTCTTTGCAGATTAGACACATCAACTTCGTCGGCGTCTGCAATGCCAATTGTGCCTACTCCTGCACTTGCAAGATACATAAGCGCAGGTGAGCCAAGACCGCCCGCACCGATTACAAGTACGCTTGAAGAAAGCAACTTTTTCTGTCCGCTCTCTCCTATCTCTTTCATTACAAGCTGTCTTGAATAGCGTTTGTTTTGTTCGTAGGTTAAATTCATAAAAACTCCTAAAATAAAAATCAGGGCAGAAAAACTCTGCCCTAATATTTTAATACTATTTAATTGCAATTGTCAACTTAAATCAGATAAAATCTTTAATATCCTCGCAAATCTGCTCTTTGGTGAGATGATTTTCGGCAAGAACTTCATTATAGTCATATCTGTCGAGAAACTCTTTCTTTAAGCCGTAGTTAAATACTTTGACATCCGATTTACCGTAAAATCTTGCAATTTTTTCGCCGAAACCGCCGTTAAGAATACCGTCCTCAAGTGTAATTACAACATCGTGAGTTTTTGCAAGTTCTGCAAGCAAGTCTTCGTCCGTACCTGTAATGTAAACAGGATTTACAACGGTAGCGTCAATACCGTACTGCTTTTTAATTTCATCGGCAACACTTTCACCGAGCTGATAGAATGTGCCGAGTCCGAGAATTGCAACCTTGCCGCCTTCTTTTATGACGCTGTATTTGTTAAGGTTGTCAAAGTCAATCGGTTTGTAATTCGGATTTGAAACAACTCCGTTGCCCGGTACTCTGATTGCAACAGGGTACTTTCTCTGCGACATACTCCATTCAACCATAGCAAGATATTCTTCCTTGCAAGTAGGTGCAAGATATACAAGGTTAGGAATATTTGAAAGCATTGCAATATCGTAGATACCGAGGTGAGTTACATCGTTCATACCGAATACCGATGCGGCAAAAACAATAATTGTAACAGGGTTTGAATTAATACATAAATCCTGTGAAATCTGGTCATATGTTCGCTGTATAAATGAACTGTAAACACCGTAAACAGGTTTAGCGCCGTTTTTTGCCATACCCGAAGCAAGAGCAACTGCGTGCTCCTCGGCGATGCCTACATCAATAAACTGCTTGCCTGCAATGTCACGCTTGTCCTTTGTAAAGCCTGCAACTGTAGGTGTGCCCGAAGTAATAACAGCAACGCTCTTATCGTTCTTCATCTTATCAAGAAGATAATTTACCGTAATATCGTCATAGCTTTCGCCGTCAAATTCAAATTTAGATCTGCCTGTTTCAATGTCAAACGGCATACACCAGTGCCAATTCTCTTTGTCCTTTTCGGCAAGAGCATAACCCTTACCCTTTTGTGTGCAAATATGAACGACTACAGGGTGGTCAATGTCTTTTACGCTTTCAAAAGCTGAAATAAGCTGTTCAATATCGTTGCCGTCCTTGACAAATACATAGTCAAGTCCCATTGCCTTAAAGAGGTTACATTCGGCTTTACCGTCCGTATCTCTTAAAAGTTTGAGATTTTTATAAAGTCCGCCGTGATTTTCGGCGATAGACATATCGTTATCGTTTACAACAATAATAAAGTTGCCGTCAAACTCGCCTGCATAGTCAAGACCCTCAAGAGCCTCACCGCCGCTTAACGAACCGTCGCCGATTACGGCAATTACATTTTCCTTGCCGCCGTTTAAATCTCTTGCCTTTGCAAGACCAGATGCAAGGCTGACAGATGTTGAGGTGTGACCGATATTAAAAAAATCGTGCTCGCTTTCGTCAGGATTTGCATAGCCTGAAACATCGTCATACTTATCTTCAAAAATGAATGCGTCTTTTCTGCCTGTAAGAATTTTGTGGCAGTAACTCTGATGCGATACATCAAAGACAAACTTGTCAACAGGTGAATTAAACACATAATGCAATGCTATAATAGCCTCCGCCATACCGAGGTTAGGGCCGAAGTGTCCTCCGTGGATACTTAACTTTTTTATGAGGACTGTACGCATTTCCTGTGCAAGCTGTTTCATTTCTTCCGTATTGAGTGCTTTTACATCTTGAGGTGAATTAATTTTTTCGATATACATAATAACATCTCCTGTAAATTTTATAAAGATATTATAACTGTTAAAGCTGACTTTAAGTCAATAGTTTTTTAAAATTTTTTGCAAAAAATTTGCAGATGCCGTTTAAATCGACATCTGCAAATAAAATTATGAAATTGAAATTACATTGTATCCCTGGTCTTCGACAGTTTTCTTGAGTACATCGTTTGAAACTTCTGCGGTAAGTGTTACAACAGCTGTGCCTTTTTCGTGGCTTACTTCTGCCTGACTTACCTGTGCAAGTCCCTCAAGACTTTGTTTTACTCTGCCCTCGCAGTGTGAACACATCATACCGTCAATTTTCATTGTCTTTGTCATAGCATTATCATCCTTTTTTGATTTATATTTTATTTTTCTGTCTTTCTTTGGATTTGTAATGTCAAAGAAATTCAGCCTTAGAGCATTGGTTACAACGCAGAAACTCGACAGGCTCATTGCCGCTGCACCGAACATCGGATTAAGCTGCCAGCCGAGCAACGGAATCCAAACGCCTGCCGCAAGCGGAATACCGATAACATTATAGATAAATGCCCAGAAAAGATTTTCGTGGATATTTCTTAATGTTTTGCGGCTAAGTCTTACCGCTGCGGGAACATCCGTAAGTTTGCTCTTCATAAAAACAACATCGGCGGCATCAATTGCAATGTCCGTACCCGAACCGATTGCCATACCTATATCCGCTCTTGTAAGCGCAGGTGCGTCATTTATACCGTCGCCGACCATAAGAACCTTGCCCTGCTTTTTGAGTTCGGCAACAACTTTTTCTTTACCGTCAGGCATAACGCCTGCAATAACTTCGTCAACACCTGCAAGTTTTCCTACAGCCTTAGCTGTTCTCTCGTTGTCGCCTGTGAGCATTACAACCTTAATGCCCATATTCTGCAATTCTTTAACTGCCTGCGGACTTTCGTCTTTGATAACATCGGCAACGGCAATTATACCTAACAGCTTATCGCCTTTCATAAAGAACAGAGGTGTTTTGCCCTCTTCGGAAAGTTTGTCGGCTTTGCTTAATATATCGTTCGAAATACCGATAATTGAAGAAATATATTTCTTACTGCCGCCGATAATCCTTTTACCGTTGTATTCGGCAGACAATCCGTTACCCGATTCAGCCTTAAAATCTGTAACTTCATACGGATTTAAAGAAAGCTCCTCCGCTTTTACGATTATCGCTTTTGCAAGCGGATGTTCGCTTTTGGCTTCAATTGAATATGCATATTTTAAAAGTTCATTTTCTGTGATTTCAAACGGAATAATATCGGTAACCTTTGGTTCGCCCTTAGTGATAGTACCTGTCTTGTCAAGTACGGCAATTTGAGTTTTACCTGCCTCTTCAAGAGATGCTGCGGTTTTAAAGAGAATACCTTTTCTTGCGCCCATTCCGTTGCCGACCATAATGGCAACAGGTGTGGCAAGTCCGAGTGCGCACGGGCAACTGATTACAAGAACCGATATACCTCTTGCAAGTGCATAACCTACAGTCTGACCGCACAAAAGCCAAACCGCAATGGTAATAAGGGCTATCACGATTACTGCAGGAACGAATACACCCGAAACCTTATCGGCAATTTTAGCTACGGGAGCTTTGGTTGCCGCAGCGTCGCTTACCATTTTAATAATTTGAGAAAGCGCAGTGTCTTCTCCTACAGCCGTTGCACTGCATTTAATAAAGCCTGATTTATTGATAGTACCTGCCGAAACAGTGTCACCGACAACTTTATCTACAGGAATACTCTCTCCTGTAAGAGCCGACTCGTCAACAGCTGTACTGCCGTCTGTGATTTCAGCGTCAACGGGAATACTCTCACCCGGACGAACAACGAATACATCGCCTTTTTTCACCTTATCAACAGTTACTTCGGTTTCTTTGCCGTCAATCAACAAAGTTGCTTTTTGGGGGGCAAGGTTCAAAAGTGCCTTGAGCGCATTTGTCGTCTTACCTTTTGAGTGAGCCTCAAGCATTTTGCCCACCGTAATCAGCGTAAGAATCATTGCCGCCGATTCAAAATAGAACTCGTGCATATAACTCATAACAAGTTCAGCATTGCCTTTTACCTGTGCATCGGTCATTGCAAAAAGTGCATATACACTGTACACAAACGATGCACCCGAGCCGAGGGCAACAAGCGTGTCCATATTCGGTGAACGGTGAATCAGACCTTTAAATCCACTTATAAAAAATTTCTGGTTTATAACCATTATTATAACGCAGAGCAAAAGCTGAGCAAGTCCCATTGCGATCTGATTATCCGCAAGAAACGCAGGCAACGGCCAACCCCACATCATATGCCCCATTGAAATATACATCAATACGACAAGAAAGCCGACAGAGGCAATCAGTCTGTGCATAAGTACAGGCGTGTCTTTATCTTTCAATTGATCGGTTTCGGCAGACTGTTTTTTCTCTGCGCCTGCCACACTCGCACCGTAACCCGCCTTTTCAACGGCTGCGATTATGCTCTCGTCACTTGCACTGCCCTCTACTCCCATAGAATTTGTAAGCAGGCTTACCGAGCAGGACTGTACGCCCTCAACCTTTGAAACCGCTTTTTCAACACGGGAACTGCAAGCAGCACAACTCATTCCCGTAACATTAAATTTTTTCATCAAAAGCACCTACCTCATAAGCTTTTGCAAGGTTGCGACAAGGTCGTCAATTGTTTCGTCCTTACCGTTGCGAATATCCTCCGCCACACAGGTTTTGATATGATTTGCAAGCAGCTCTTTATTAAATGAATTGAGCGCCGCATTAACGGCAGAAACCTGAACCAGAATATCGGTGCAATAGGCATTTTTCTCAAGCATACCTTTAATACCCCTTATCTGCCCCTCTATGCGGTTAAGACGATTGATGAGAGCCTTGTACTCTTTCTCGCTTCTTTGCTTTGTTTTATTACTGTGACAATTTTCACATGCCATAAAATCAGTCCTTTATACTTTCATACCCCATAAGGGTATATTTATTATATACCCCCGTATGGTATATTGTCAATACTAAGATATTGATTCCAAAAATTTTATAGATATACTTATAGCAAAAAGCATTATATTCACCTTAAAACCTGTCACATACTTTTTCGTACGCAATTCGTGCAAAATGAAATTTAAAATTCTCTTGATTTTTAAAAATAAATCTGTTATAATAATCTCATTGCGGATTAAGCGATTAGTTCCGCCTCGGTTTGCTATGCCGTGTAAAAATTAAGAGCACCTATGCGGGTGTGGTGGAATTGGCAGACACGCAAGATTTTGGTCACACTACCTCGGTGAAACAATTTAATATTTTGATTTTCGCAAGTTTATCTTGTTGAAATACACACGTGCGGGCGTGGCGGAATTGGCAGACGCGCTAGATTTAGGTTCTAGTGTCAACCGATGTGCAGGTTCAAGTCCTGTCGCCCGCACCAGTAAAGGTGGTTTTTTAACCACCTTTTTCTTTTTGCCAAAATTACTTAAAATGCCTTAAAAGTGGCTTAAACACTGGGTTTTTGAGATTTTAAAAATTCAGTTGAGTAATTTTGAATTAAGTTAAAACAAGATAAAATGCAGTCAAACTTACTGTCAAACTTACTGTCATTTTAGTTTGCCTGCCGATTTTCAAGGAAACAAGATAATATATTTTTAAATTTTATTACACCGTAACACAAAAGATTTTTCTATTATTAAAACAACAAAGAGGTTAAGCAATTTTTTCTAATGCTTAACCTCTTTTTTTATTTTGTTGATTACAGAGCATTCCCATACCATAACAATCCTCTATATTTTTGTTCTCAATTAACATTATGCTTCATCACCTACAAAACTACATATTGTCATCTTAATACCTCTTTTCTATTTTAAATATGACTATGGATTAATGAATTGAGGTACAACAGAATAATCAAGTATTAACTAAAGTCAATCTCGAAAGAGGTTGGCTTTTTTATTTTTATCAAAATAACGATAACAGACAACAATTGAAATTTGTATTTAAGAAAAGTTGGGATAAGTATGGAAAAGTGCTTTTATGTACCTAAGAAACTGATGGACAAAGAATACTCGGAGTATCCGGTAGAGTCAAAAATATTATTTTCAATAATTTTGTCAACAGCTCAGAACACTAAAGCAATAATGAGCTGTGCAAAGTTAATTGCAAATCTTGGTGATGATGAAATACGCTCTCTCAAAAGCGAAATGAAAAAGATTGAATCAGAAAGTGAGAGTGCGTGATATGTTTGACTTTTTCTATGGTGATAGCGAACAGTATATTTTCTATCGTGTTCCGCAGATATTATTCACTGATGACAGATTCAAAACTCTGTCTTGTGAAGCAAAATTGTTGTATGGTTTTTTACTTGACAGAACATCGTTGTCTAAAAAGAACGGTTGGATAGATAAAAGCGGTATAACATTTGTTTACTACAAGCAAGAGCTTGTGCAGGAGCAACTCAATATTGGCAGAGATAAAGCTATGCGTATATTTAGTGAGCTTGAAAAAATTGGTCTTATAATTCGCAAAAAGCAAGGATTAGGTAAGCCTACTAAAATTTTTGTTATGAATTTCGCAAAGCCAATAGATAAATCGGATGATGAAGATGAAGTTATCTGCAAGATTAATGCTCTTACTAAAAGCACAAAAACTCAGCAAAAATCTGATAAGTCGGCTCAAAAAGATGAACCAACATCCCAGAGGTCGGAAAAATCGACCTCTGAAAAATCGAAATCGACCTCAAGAGGTCGGAAAAATCGACCTCTTGAAGTTGATAAAAACGATGTCAGGACATCGGAAATCTCGACCTATATCCATACTGAGTTAAACCATACTGAGTTAAACCATACTAATCCATCTATCAATCAAGCTGATACAGCAACAGAATCGACTTCTGAAAAACTTGATAGAAGGATAGAAGAATATGAGGAATATGTCCAAAAGGCTGAAATACAAATTTCATACTATGCGTTGTTGTCGCAAGGTTACAATCAACATTACCTTAACTTAATTGTTAATCTACTTGCGGATACATATGTACATCGTGCAGATAACTGTGCTTTAAACATTAACGGTTTGCAAATCAACATTGCAGATGTGGCAAGACAATATGAAAGGATTGATGATGGGCACATCGAATACATTATGAGTAAGCTCAATGAAACATCTAAAACACAGCAAATTAGAAATATACGCAATTACTTGCGAAGTTGTTTATATAATGCTGTCAACACAATGGAGCTTGATGTTGATATGCAAGTCAATTATGACTTTGAAAATTGAATATTAACTTATGCCCCATTGGGGCACAAGTTTGGAGGAAAAGAAAAATGATTATTTTAAATCAAGATTTAGAACTTGTTAATTTTGACAAACTGGCTAAAATCTCTATGTTTTCCGGCGAGATTGAGGATACAACGGTTTATGCAATTGTTGCTTTTGAGTCTATTTCAGATGATGACAATGAAGATGTTATGAATCCTGATGCGTTAATGCTTGGTATTTACAACAATGAGTCTGAATGCTCAGAAGTATTCTTATCACTTTGTGAAGCAGTTGAGAATGGTAAAAACATCTATCGTATGCCCGAACCTGTGAATGAGGAAGTGATTTAGTGAACGATGTCAAAAAAGTAATTGATTTTACAACTCAGGCATCACAAGTAACATCTGAACTACTAAAGTCAATTATGAAGGATTTTTTGTCAGGTAAGGCTAAAAAATCAGGCAGGAAAATGTACGGTGAACTTGCCAAAGTTGGGAAACTGGAGAACATCGAAGTTACAGAAAACAACATCAAAGATTTTTTAAAGACGGCTCAAAAGTATGATATTGACTATGCACTCAAAAAAGATGTGTCAACATCCCCTGCTACATATCACATATTCTTTGAGAGTGCAAAATCCGAAAATTTTCAGAGAGCTTTTAAAGAGTATGTCTTTGGTGTCAACAAGAAACTTGAGAAAAAATCAGTAAGCGATGTTGTAAATCGAGAACAGATAAAGCAGAATGCAAAAACTATCGCTAAACAACAATCAGACTTGTCAAAAGAAAAATCTCTTAACAAGTCTGATATGGGTAGGTGATGTTATGAATATTGATAGTGGCAAGATACGAAAAATTATTATTTTTGCTTTGCCGTTAATTATGTTCTTTTGGATTGGAAATAAAATCAGTTTTGCTTACCGTACAGTTACAGTTGTTGGTGATATATCTGTTAAAGCTTACCCGTTTATTGATAACCTTGGTAATGCAGTAACTAACCCTCTGCCCTCTTTGCATCCATATGATGTGCTGATTGGTGCAGTGGTAGCCGGTATTACGAAAATAGTAATTGAGTATAAGAAAAAGCATAGAAAAAAATTTGCAGAAGATAAAGAATATGGCTCTGCCCGTTGGGGAAATGAAAAAGATATTGAGCCATATATAGACAAGCAAGTTTTTTCTGATAATGTCATTCTAACGCAATCGGAGAGATTAACTATGGGCAAACCAAAATCACCTAAATACGCTCGCAATCAAAATGTACTTGTCATTGGTAGTTCAGGCTCAGGTAAAACACGATTTTATGTTAAGCCTAATATTATGCAAATGCATAGTTCATATGTAACCACAGATCCAAAAGGCACTATACTAAATGACTGTGGTAAATTACTCCTGCGTGGTAAGCCGATTTACCAAAAAGGTGAAATTATCGGTTATCAACCGTATAAAATTAAAATTTTTAATACGATTGATTTTAAAAAATCAATGCATTATAACCCATTCGCATATATTCGTCCTGAAACTCGTGAGCAAGACATATTGCGAACTGTTGAGGTGCTTATAGCAAATACAACGGGTGAACAAAAAGGCGGAGATGAGTTTTGGGTAAAGGCAGAAAAATTGCTTTACACATCATACATAGCTCTCATTCTGACTATGTGTCCGGAGAATGAATGGAATTTTGAAACATTGATTGATTTTGTCAATGCTTCTGAATGCCGAGAAGATGATGATAGCTTTAAAAACGCAATCGATTGGGCTTTTTATTATCTTGAAAAATGGATTGAAAAAGATTGGGAGCAAGATGAACAGTTTGAAGAACAGAACGAAAACTATGCAGATTTGGTAGATATTGATGTTGAACCGTGGAGAGCATCTCTTGGCAGATTTGCGGTTAGGCAGTACAAATCCTATAAACTTGCGGCTGGCAAAACAGCAAAGTCAATTTTAATTAGCTGTGCAACAAGACTTGCTCCTTTCAGCATTGACAGCATTCTTGAAATTACAAGTTATGATGAAATGCAGCTTGACACTATCGGAGATGAACTGACTGCATTGTTTATAGTTGTATCCGATACAGACGCTACATTCAACTTTTTGGTTGCGATTATGTATTCTCAGTTATTTAATCTCCTATGTACTAAAGCTGATAAAACTCCAAAAGGTAAATTAAAGTATCCTGTGCGATGTTTAATTGATGAGTTTGCAAACATAAAGCAAATCCCTGATTTTGAAAAAATAATTGCTGTTATACGAAGTCGAGGTATTTCGGCAAGTATTATTTTACAAACAAAATCTCAGCTCAAGTCTTTGTATAAGGATAACGCTGAAACGATTGAGGGTAACTGTGACTCGGAATTGTTTTTGGGTGGTAAAGAAAAAACAACGCTGAAAGATATTTCAGATAATTTAGGTAAAGAAACAATCTATATGTTTAACACATCTCGCACAAGAGGAACTCAAGAAAGTTATGGAGTTAATTATCAAAAACTTGGTAAAGAGTTGATGTCACGAGATGAAATTAGCGTAATGGACAACTCTCAATGTGTATTGCAGATACGAGGCTTACATCCATTTTTATCCTACAAATATGACATAACAAAACATAAAAATTATAAATATCTGTTTGATTATGATGATAAAAATTATTTTGATGTAGAAAGGTATGTTAAGCGTAAGCATAACCATACCGCTGAACTTAGAAAAAGCACAAAATATACAGAATTTCAAACAGTAGATGAAAGGAAATGATTAGTATGAATTTAAACAAACCGAAAAAATTATCAAACAGAAACAGAAATGCAAAAAAAGTTATTCTCGCAGTTACAGCCGTATCGGTTGTGATTGCTATGAGCTGTGTAACAGCGTTTGCTGCAGTAAGCACTACAGATTTTATCAACAAAACATCAACTGTACTTACCGCTGTTATTTCGCTCATTGGAGCAGGACTCGGAGTTTGGGGCGTTGTAAATCTTATTGAAGGTTACGGAAATGATAACCCGGGTGCAAAATCACAGGGTATGAAACAGTTGATGGCAGGTATTGCACTTATTGCTGTAGGTGTACTTATTGTGCCAGTCTTGAAAAATATGATGTCATCTGCTATGACTTCGTAATATTACTGTTGTTTTCTTAAAGAAGGGTGTGATAGTTTGGGAATTTGGGAAGACTTTATCTCCGGAATAGATGAGTGGTTCAGAGGATTTCTTGCCGGAGCAATTGAAGGTTGTTTAAAAACAGTAAATTCTATGCTGTCAGGTGCTCTCAACAATGGTGATGATGGAGGAATTAATTCAATTTTTAATTCTTTTCTCGGTGACCCTACGACTTTCACGGGGTCAACATCTACAAATGAAAGTCTGACTCCGATTTGGAGTACGATAGAAACACTGTCAAATAATGTGATTGTACCTATCGGCGGTTTTGTTCTTATGGTTATTGTATGTTATGAGCTTATACATATGGTTGTTGACGGCAATAATTTTAAGGATATTGATGATTCAATAATTATACGGTGGATACTTAAAACATTCTGCGGAATTTTGCTTATAAGCAATGTTTTTTATATAGCAACAAGTGTATTTGCGTTTGGTACAGATGCTGTCAACGATGCATTGACAACCTTGTTTGGCACAGGCGATTTTGTTGATGATGAGTTAATAAGCAGCAGTACATTTCACGATGTATTAATGGCACAGGACAAAGGTACTCTAATTGTAACTCTGATAATAAGTTTTGTAATGATTATAGTCACTTTCTTGCTATTAGCATCAATTATCGTAGTGCTTGCATCGAGAATTATTGAAGTATTTATGCAATTATCTATTGCCCCTATTCCATTTGCAACATTTCTTAACAAGGATTGGGCTGACATAGGCAGGAATTGGCTAAGGAATATTTTAGCACTCGCTTTTCAAGGATTTTTTATCATCGTTGCACTTGCAATATTCCAATCATTGTTCAATAACGCACTTGTCACAATGATGTCAGGGTCAAGTACAGATGTCATTATGACGATGGCTATTCTTCTTGGATTTATAATTGCATTTATATTTACGATGTTTCGCACATCAAGTATTTCAAAGTCAATATTTTCAGCACACTAATAACTTGTGCCCCATCGGGGCACAAGTTAAAAGAAGAGGAGGAAATTACATTATGCAGGTGCAGGAAAATTTTGTTCACATACCAAAAGATTTATCACTCATTAAGCAAAAATTCCTTTTGGGACTTACAAAAAGACAAGCAATAGGTTTTGCTGTCGGACTCGTATGTGGTTTACCTGCGTTTTTTATAGTCAAGGCTATAATTAACAATTTGACAGTTGCAATATTTGCAATGGGTATGTTTGCTATTCCGGGGATTATGTATGCTTTATTCAATAAAAACGGTATGTACTTTGAAACATATATTGCATTGCTTATTAAATTTTTTAAAAAGCCGAGAGTACGAAAGTATGAACCTTTATCTGCTTTAAAAGCTATTGAAAATCAAATTGAATATAACAGATTAAAAAGAATTCTTTTAAATGCAGATGTTGATGTTCCGGTATTTGATAATAAGAAGGTGACATTATTTGAAAAAATCACAAGTAAACACAAAAAATAACAATCAGAAAAAGCAATTAAGTAAGGAAGATATTAATTCTATAAAAAGAAGAATGTCACAGCTGAGGAAGGAAAATACAGACAGAAAAGCATCAACTCAGGCACTGATACCATACAAAACGATGCTCCCTGATGGTACTTGCCATATTGGCGGTAAGAAGTATTCTCAGACTGTTGAATTCTATGATACGAACTATCAACTTGCAACATTTGACGAAAAAGGCAGTAAGTTTTCTTCGTGGTGTGATATTCTCAATTACTTTGATGACAGCATTGAATTTCAGAATACATATGAAAATCAAATAATGGATAAAGACTCAATGATTAAGTATGTAAAAATTAATGATGTCAATGACTCTTATAATGACATCAGAAAAGAGTACAGTAATATTCGCATTGAAAATTTATTTGGCGGAAACAACGGTAGAAGCATTAAAAAATATCTTACATTCACAACAGAAGCTAAAAATCTAAGAGAAGCAAGAGCAAAACTTAATACAGTAGCAAATGAAGTTATTCAACTGTTTGCCGATATGAAAGTTTCCGCTCGCAAACTAAGCGGTGAAGAACGACTTGAGAGTATGTATAAATCGCTCAATCCTTTTACTACACAACCTTTTCTTTTCGATTGGGATCTCGTTAGGAAAGGTTATGATACAAAAGACTTTATTGCTCCTTCATCTGTAAAATTTGTCGGTAAAAATCAATTTGAAATTGGTAATGCGTATGGCTGCGTAACATCAATTAATATTCTCGCCGGTGAATTATCGGACAGAATAATTGCAGATTTTCTTGACAAAACAGAAGGACTTGTTTCGTTAAATTTCCATATAAAGCCTTTTGACCAAATAAAAGCTTTGAAATATGTGCGTGGTAAACTTTCTGATGTTCAAAAAATGAAAATTGATGAACAAAAGAAAGCCTTTCAAGCAGGTTATGATTCAGATATTTTGCCTGAGTCAATTCAAATATATCTTAACGAGTTAAAAGGCTTACTTGAAGATTTAAACAGTAAAAATGAACGCTTATTTGACATTACAATTACTGTCAGACAATATGCTTTGAGTAAACAAAAAAGCAATTTACAGCTTGAAACATTATCAAGAATTACGCAAAAAAACAACTGTAAACTCATATCACTTGATTATATGCAAGAGGAAGCACTCGCATCGTCATTGCCAATCGGCTACAATGATGTACCGATTGCAAGAAGCCTACCGACAAGTGCAGTAGCTGTATTTATACCTTTCTCAACGCAGGAAGTATTTCAAGCAGGCGGAACATATTACGGACTAAATCAGGTCACTAAAAATATGATTTTGGCTGATAGACTAAAATTGAAAAATCCTAACGGCTTATACTTAGGCGTGCCGGGTGGCGGTAAATCTTTTGCTGTAAAGCGTGAAATAACAGATATATTTTTAACAAGAGATGATGATATTTTTATAACCGACCCTGAGGGAGAATATTATCCCATTGTCCAACATTTGAAAGGTCAAATAGTAAAAATATCATCGAACAGTCCTCATCATATTAATCCGCTTGATATAAATATTAATGCAGCCAATTTACAAGATGAAAATCCTGTTGCAACAAAATCTGATTTCATCATCTCTTTATGTGAGCTTATTGTTTCAGATAAATTAGGATTAACAGCAGAAGAACGCTCAGCTATTGATAAATGTACGAAAAGACTTTATCAAAGATTTTTTTCAAACAGTCCAAGCAGAGAAAATATGCCAACACTTGCTGATTTACAAAAGGAATTCAGAACAGCTGATGTTGTACATACTCTCAACCGAGTTGCTAATTCACTTGAAATGTATGTTACCGGCTCACAGAATATTTTTGCATATAGAACAAATGTTGATATTGATAATCGCCTTGTGTGCTTTGACATTAAAGAGCTTGGCTCACAACTTAAAAAAATCGCACAGCTTATTATACAAGATCAAGTGTGGTGCAAAGTTTCTGAAAATCGTAACATCAAAACAACACGCTACTACATTGATGAATTTCATTTGTTGCTGCGTGATGAACAGACTGCGAAGTATTCGGTAGAAATGTGGAAACGCTTCAGAAAATGGGGCGGTGTGCCCACCGGCATAACGCAGAATGTAAAAGACTTGCTCTCATCACCGGAAATTGCAAATATACTTGATAATTCTGACTTTATATATATGCTGTCGCAAGCCAATGGTGATAGAAAAATATTGCAAGAAAAACTTGATATATCCGATGCACAAATAAAATATGTAAAAGGTAGTCAACCGGGTCACGGATTGGTTTTTTATGGTGATATTATTTTACCTTTTGAGGATGATTTCCCCGAAAATACAATTATGTTCCAACTTTTGAATACTGACCCTGCAAAACGAAAAATACCTGCAAATTTGAATTGAGGTGAAATGCAATGAGTTTAACGGGTAAGGAATATCATATTGAATTTACAAGAGTTAAAACAAGTACAGGCTTTCACAGACAAATTAAATTAAAGAAAGCTGATGCTCCTGCATTTGTTCAAAACGGTGTTTTGCATAAATTGTATAATGTTAATCGCAGATTTGAAGGTGATGTTCCGAAATTTTCAATCTCACAAAAAATTGAAAATATACAACCGCATACAACTCAAGGCAAAAGTGTAAAATATTCTCTCTTGGCAGTAAGTAAGTCACGCAAAATTGCTACAAGTGCTGCCTGGAAAGCTGCTTTATCAGCCGAAACGATAACGCTTACTTCGGCAAGGTTAGCAGGCAATAGACTTACTCAAAAGATAAGGAATAACGCTGATACGATTGATAGCGGTAAAGCGATTTTAAGTGCCGTTACAACTATATCAACTGCAAACAGAGTAAGAAAAACTTTAATTCAACATAAACTGCAACGCAAAAGATATAAAGCATATAAGCAAGCTGTTGCCACTTCAAAAGCTCAATTCAAATCTGCTAAACACAGACTGCAAATTAAAAAGAAAGAGTTTAAGTCCGCAAAAAAACTGCAAAAGCAAAAATTGAACAATATTTCTAATGAATTTAAAAACTCTTCAAAGTTTATTTCCGCAAAAAAAATAAGGGTTATTGCACGAATTTTGCATAAAAACATAAAAGCTAATCGTAAATTCATAATAGAGAAAGATAAAGTAGAAGTTCAAAAAGACTTATATAAAAGCAAAATTAAGTTAAAACGCTTATATAAGCCTAAAAACATCGTTTTGCAAGGACTTAAAAGTGCTGCTGTCCGTGGTGCATACAGTGTTTCAAACAAAATTGCCCAAAATGCTCAGGACAATGATTTCGTTCAGGCTATATCAAACGCTGTTACAGTTGATAGACAAATAAAAACTATAATAAAATCATATAAAAATCAAAAAATTTCAAAAGCTGAAAAAAGACCCGAAAAATTAAACAAAAGGAGAAACAAACTTCAGCAAAAGCAGAATAAGCTAAATCAGACTCGTATGAGGAAAAGAAGTCATAAGCCTAAGCCGAAAAGTACAGCAAAAGATAAAGTAAAGCAACTTAGTAAAGGAATGGTGAATATTATTGCTAAGCTGTTTGGAGCTTTAGCATTTCCTTTGCTGATTATAATACTGGTTTTTGGCTTAGTCGTTATGATGTTCGGCAGTTGTACGGCTAACAGCAGCTTTCTGCTCGGCACTTATTATTGTTCAGATTACGATATGGCACAAGCGATTGAAACATATACAGATATTGCTTACAGCTATAATCAAGATGTTATTAAGTGTCAGGGCAATGATTGGAAAAACGGTTTAAACAATATGGGTATAGACACATCTAATATGCCTGATAAACCGTCTGAATTTGTCTTTGGCAAAAACCGTTATCAAAATTATGACCCTGTTTATGATTTTGATGCTAATAAGTTGATAGCATTTATGTGTGCTTATACTTATGATTTTGACAATGCAAGCGACCAAAAGCAACGATGGTCATATAAATCTGAGTATGATGATGTACTGCAAGACTTGTTTGAAACAGAATATAGCTTTGAAGCTCAGTACTATAATTCGTCATATTGGAAAATCTGTAATCAATTTACCGTGTATCCGAGCAACCATTCATTTTGGTATTGTGCCGGTTCCGGAACAACTGTATATAACGGTACTACATACGGATATATTGATTTTGGTAATGAAGCTCCACCAACTGAGCTAATGCCATTTACCAATGACCATACGATACATTTTGATTTAAGCACCGGCGAAGTTAAAGACCGCAATAAAGGTTACGCAAAATCCGGTTATTATATTCAAAACTTAAATTATGATTATACTCTTCCGTCAGGTAGTAAGGTTAATAGCTTTTATCACTATATTGTATCAGGTTCAAATCGTTATCTCGGCTTCAGAGGAGCTGACGGAAAGTTTTATCATAAAACTCAGCTTTATGTTAATGGTATGTCATTTAATTATGCTATTGCACATCAAGATGCTGAAAAATGGCTTGGCAGAACAACAAACAACAGAATGCTTATAAGAGATTTTCGACAAGAGGAATATGTCAAGGAATGTAAGCTCTATACCAATGTTAAACAGTTGTGTTCTTTTGATGATGCGATTGATAAAATGCTAAAAGAAAAAAATCCAACTGATGCTAATGATTATACGCAAAGATTACAATATTATCGTATTTTAGCTTGCCTTGAACAGGATGCAAACGGTAAAACGCCGGATACATACGGATTACATCAGATGTTTAATTCTTCACCCTTGTTGGGTGATTTTATTGATGCAGATATATATAATAACTATGGTTATGATATGGTAACTTGGGGAAGTAATCATTGCAGCAACACAATTCATTACGGTATTGACATTACAGCTAACACAGGCAGTAATGTATATGCTGTAATGGACGCTAAAGTCGATAGTATTGACACAGCAAATCATACTATTGTACTTATAACAGCAAATGATGCAACTTTTTTCTATGAAGAAGATAAAAAGCACACCGTTAAAGTATCATATACAAATATTACAGTAAAAAGCGGACTTGCTGTCGGCGATACTGTTAAAACAGGTGATTATGTCGGAAAAGTTGATAATTTCAGGCATTGTAATATGGTTGATAACTCATCTGCAGACAGAGATTATTTACATATGAGAGTTGAAATTAAATATAATATTGTAGAGTGGTCTTGGCACGATGTTGATCCTCAATTTTTGATTTATCGTGAAAACAGTTAGGAGGTATGAAATTGATTGATAATAAGCAAAAACTTGCAGCTCTGAAAGATAATCTTAATACTATCAGCAAAAAAATTGCTGATTTGTCAGTAAAGAAGAAAAAACTTGAAAAGCAAATATCAGACATTGAGCAAAAAGAATTTATGAGCATCATTCGTCAGAATGATTGCACCGTTGTCACATTGTCTGATGATTTGGAGTTAATTAAACGCATTAAAGCAAGTAATATTTCACAAAACGAATTACTTGAATTACTTAATGATTTAGGAGGACAGAACGATGAACAAAAAGAAGTATAAAATCTCAAGAGCAATCTCAGCTATTGTTTTATGCGTTACAATGTTAGCGGTCAGCATATGCGGAGCAAATGCTGCAGAAGCAACTGCTGATGATAACAACGATAACAATACAGCAGTTGAAGAAACAACAACTGAAAGTAATGAAAATGAAAGCAACAGCACCGATTATAATTGGTCAAGCAATACAACAGGCAATGCTAATTTAACAGCAGACCAGGAGATTTTAATGGAAAATGGTATGTATCAATTTATCGCTGTCAAAACGAGAGATGATGATACTTTCTATGTCATCATTGACAAAACGAAGAATGAAGATAATGTGTATTTTCTCAATGAAGTTGATACAGCAGATATTGAAAAATTCTTGAGTGATGATACTAATGCAAATTCAACAGTTCAAGAAACCACTCAGCCTGCAACAGAGCAAGTTGAGCGTACTGCCACATCTGACGATTCACAGTTTACTATCTATCTTATCGTTGGTGTTATCGTTCTCGGTGGTATAGCTTTTGCAATTTTTAAGCTCAAAAAAGGTAAATCGACTAAGAAAAATGCGGATACCTCAGATGATGATTTTGACGATTTTGATTACGAGGAAATAAACGAAGATAACAATGCTGACAATGCGGAGGATAACAAATGATATTAGTTGTTGCTGAAAAGCCATCTGTTGCAGCTACAATAGCTACTGTATTGGGAGCAACCCAAAAAGGTGTTAATTACATATATAATGATAAATACATTGTAAGTTGGTGTCTTGGACATTTAGTTACTTTGGACGATCCTGATATGTACGATAAAAAATATGCGGAATGGAAATTTGAAAACTTACCTATCATTCCCAATAAGTGGTCATTTACAATTAACAAAACTACAAAATCACAATTTTATGTGCTGAAAAATCTTTTTTTAAAAAATGATGTAACTGAAATTGTATGTGCGACTGATGCCGGACGAGAAGGCGAGTGTATTTTCAGATATGTATATAATATGGTTGGTTGCAAAAAGCCGGTCAAAAGACTCTGGACATCATCGCTTGAATCAAGTGCAATCAAAAAAGCTTTTGCTGAGCTTAAAGATGATGCAGAGTATGATACTTTGTATCAAGCCGGGTTTGCAAGAGCTAAAGCCGATTGGCTCGTAGGTATTAATGCAACAAGACTTTTTTCAATCCGATATGGCATTACGCTTAATGTTGGCAGAGTGCAAACGCCTACACTTGCAATGATTGTTGACCGTAACAACAAGGTAAAAAACTTTGTGAAAGAACCGTTTTACAAGGTTGATATTGACTGTGAAGATTTTAAAGCTGTAAGTGTTGAGGAATTTAAGTCAGAATATGAAGCTGATAAACTTGCCAAATGTGTTGATAAGTCGGATTTTACGGTTGTTGATGTAACGGAGCAACAAAAATCTGTTGCTCCTCCAAAGCTCTATGACTTAACGGCTTTACAGCGTGATGCAAACAGCATTTACGGTTATACCGCACAGCAAACGCTTGATTATTTACAATCACTTTACGAAAAACGGCTTGCTACATATCCTCGCACGGACAGCAACTACATAACCGATGATATGGCTGAAACAGCTAAAAGTCTTATTGAAAGCGTTTACGGTGTATATGAAAAAATACCACAGACACCTACCGATGTTACAAAAGTTATCAACAACGCAAAGGTATCAGACCACCACGCTTTACTGCCGACCGAACAGATAACAAGCTATGACTTATCGTCCTTGCCTACAGCTGAATATAATATATTGTTTATGCTTGCAGTCAGACTTTGTGTTGCAACCGGTGAGAATTACGAATATTGTATTGATGTCATAAAAATGAAATCTGATAAAAGTGAAATGATATTCACTAATAAGGTGTCATTTCTTGAATTCTGCGGTTGGAAAGAAATTGATGCCTGTGTTCGCTCAAAGAGCAAATCAGAATTGGAGGAATACTTCAACCCAAATAAAGCTGAAAGTCAATTTGTTACGGTGAAAAAAGGTCAGGTATTGAAAAAAGTTCCTGCAAGCGTATCAGAACACTTTACTTCACCACCAAAGCAATATACGGATGCTACTTTATTGTCTGCTATGGAAACAGCCGGAAATACCGATTATGTTGAGGACAGCAATGTTGAAAAAAAGGGACTCGGCACTCCTGCAACTCGTGCCGGCATTATCGAAAACCTTGTTAAGCGACAATACATACAGCGTGATGGTAAGAAAATTCTGCCGACCGAAAAAGGCATTCAGCTCATAGACTGTGTTCCCGATGATGTCAAGTCCCCGAAAATGACGGCTGTATGGGAAACCGCTTTGCAACACATTGAAAAAGGTGCTGCAAGTGCCGATGAATTTATGAATCAGATTGAGGACAGCGTAAAGTATCTTGTTGATACATACAGCGAAGTTGACAACAGTAAACATTTTACCCGTTGGGAAACAGTCGGCATTTGCCCAAAATGCGGACAGAAAGTATTGTCATATCCGAAATCATATTCTTGTGAAAACAAAGAGTGCGATTTTGTCGTTTGGAAAAATGTCCGTGGCAAGAACCTTTCAGTGACACAGGTTGTAAAGCTCCTTACCAAAGGCAAAACGGATACGCTCAAGGGCTTGAAGTCCAAATTAGGCGAATCCTTTGATGCAGCTATTAAACTTAACTCAGATTTTAAAACAGAGTTTGTTTTTTCAAACTCTTCAAAATCTAAAAAATCTTACAGGAAGTAAACTATGGAACGAGAACGCTCAATACCGGAAGAAAATAAAGATATAGAGAAAGAAAAGTTACTGCCTGAGATAGCAGAAATATTGAATATATCTATATCGCAACTTGAGCAATACCCTGCTGATGTTCAACTAATTCTTTGCCAAACTTACATTAATGAGTGTAAGTTTGGCAAAGACGATGTTGCAAAGATATTAAATCAAGTTATTAATCTTGATATTGATAATATCGGTATAACCAAAGAGGTTAAAGAGTTAAATCCGCCTAACTTAGACAACGAATTAAGTGAGTCTGATAAAAAAGTAAATCAAAATAAGCGTACATATCTCATATCAAGAAATCAAATTATTGAAAACGCAAGAAAAATAGCTGAACTCAATTCAAAACAACAATTACAGCAAACAGAACAAATAAACCGCAATGATAACAGCAACTATTGACAAACGAAAAAGTAAACTATACAATTACATTGTATATATGTGATTTTATTTCTCTTTTTATTTCCGCTTATAAAAATTAAGGCTTTTGTAAAACTTATGCTTGACAATAATATTTTTGTGTTATATAATAAATATAAAGAGATATAAAAATCAACAAAGGAGAGGTAAAATATGAGGATTATAAAAAAATTGATAGTTGCTTTAATGATTACAGCTATGCTTGTGGTATCTGTTGTAAGCGTATCTGCTGTATCTGAATATGATAAGGTAGTTTACATTACAAAGGAAGAATTCAATGATAAAATGTGGGATATGTACTTATCTGTATCACGAATTGATGAAGATACAATACTTGACGAGAAAGACGCATTTACTGTATCTATGGGCAGGTATGAATTAACAAGTTTCTTAGAGGATTATGAACCTCTCAACAGTGACATAAGTGTATCAGATGCTTATCAAGAGTTTTCTGCACATCTAAAAGATGTTTTTGAGGATATAAAAATAGATGTAGATGAAAACGGAAATATTTACGAGGAGCATAAAGACGGCAGTAAATATGATTGGACATATAATGCTGACAAGGATATGTTTGTTTGTACCGACAAAAACGGCAATATTGAAAAAACATATGACCGTTATCACACCGATTACGAATTACAGCATAAGGAAGATACAACAGTACAGGAAGAAACACAAGCCACTTCTCAGGAAGAAAGCTATAACTATGTAGAAGCAAAGCCATATGTAGATAATAGCGAAAGCAATACACAAGTAAAAAAAGAAGCAGCTGTTGCTGAGGTAGCTACATCTGATTCGGCTGAAATTACAAGTGGTATGAGTACTTCACAAGTAATAATTCTAAGTTTTGTTGGCGTTGCAATCATAGGCGGCATTGTTGCCTTAATCTTTACATACAAGAAAAAAATCGGCAAATAATTCATCAATACATTGTATAGTCAGGAGGTATTGTTATGACTAAAAAAAGAGGAATCGTTGTAATAGCCGCAAGCGTGATTTTTGTAATTGGTGTAATAATTGCAATTTTAGTTGCAGGCTGTGGTAAAACGGCTGACAATAAGGTGTCAACTGCAGATGAAGTCATTGCTACATCTGTGCAAACCGTAACTCAGGTTGTAACCGATGTTCAAGGCAATACACATATTGAAGAAGAAACAATGGTTGTTGAAGTCAAGCAGACAAAACCATCTGAGCAATCGGAAAAAGCTACAGAAGCTAATGCACAGAATATAGCAAACAGTGACAGCAAGCAGAATAACGGCAGTCATAATAATAACAGCAACAACAGTAATCATAACAACAGTACCAACAGCTCTGGCAATACTCAGTCGAGTAAGAGCAACAGCTCATCAGGTCAGACAAGCAAGTCATCAGGCGGTACAAGCTCAAGTGACTCGTCAAGTCAGGGCAAACCGTCAAGCAGTAAGTCTGAAAGCTCGCAAACAACTCAGCCTGCACCGGCTCAACAACCTACAAAAGATGCACACGAAGGCAAAACTTGGCACGATGCCGAGTACAAGACCGAAAAGGTTTGGGTAGTTGACGAGGAAGGTTATACTTGGCAAAAGCCAATTTATGAAACACACGATAGGACTATCTGCAATACTTGCGGTGCTGATATTACAGATTGCGTAGGTGAACACGGATATAATCATTTAATCAATGGCGAAGATGCAAGTTATCGTAATGAAACGGTAGATACATTGGTAGGTTATGAAACCGTAGAAGAACCCGAAAAAGGACATTGGGAAAGTAAAACTACCCTTGTTCGACCTGAGGGATGGTACTGATTAAGGAGCAAAATATGTCAATAATTTTACTGCCTTTTAAAATTGTTTTCTTAATATTAACTTTTCTTCTAAAGGGTGTGCTTTACATATTGTCATATACAATAATATTTTTTTCCGATTTTTGTGGGGCTATTCACTATATAATTAGACTCGGAAGCGGTATATTTGCTGTTGGAGGAACGATAGTAGTTGTAGGTTGGATACAGGAAGGTAGTTTTACAGGTTTTGAGGGTGGATTATTAATTGCGATAGTATGGTTAGTTGCTATGTCGTTTAGTATTATGTTCGATTTAGGTAACGCAATAGCAGACTTTTTAGAGAATATCGGCGATTGGTTAGGTAATTTAGCACTTAGATTTTTACATTTATAAAATTAAGTATTGCATAATTTACTTTTATAGCATATAATAATTATAGACGGATATTTCCGTATGTGCAAATGTTTTTCGCCCACCACTGGCGAATAATAAATGACTGGCTCGAAAATGTTTTTCGCCCACCACTGGCGAATAATAAGTGACTGGCTCGAAAATCTTCGGTAACCCTGTCATTATGATAGGGTTACTTTTGTTTTAAGGGAATATTATGGAAGTAAAAGACGGATATGTATATCATATAAAAGATTCATATTTTGCAAAAGTAAACGATAATAAGCTTATGTCTAACAAGGACAACGGAAAATTCAGACCTACTTACTTTTGCTTTAGAGATTTGAATACAAACTTAATATGGGTTGTTCCAATGAGTTCTAAATATAAAAAATATAAAGCAATCGCAGAGAATAAAGCTCAAAAATACGGAAAATGCGATACCATTATACTTGGTAAATTTGACGGTCAAGCGTCAGCATTTTTAATTCAAAATATGTTTCCTATAACAGAAGCCTATTTAGACCACGCACATACAAGAAATAATAATCCTGTACCTGTGAATTATAAATTAAAGCAAGAAATATTTACCTGTGCTAATAAAGTATTGCTTTTAACACGAAAAGGTTATAATCTCGTTTTCCCCGATGTGTTAAGATTAGAAAAGATAATGCTTCAAGAATTATCACTTAATTCTAATAAAGTTAAATCTCCATTATCAAGAAATCAGATAATTCGTAATGCGAAAGCAATAGCAGGACAAAAACATTTTTCGAACGCTAAGGATAAGAGCAAAAGCAGATAAAACTACATAAACATTTACGGCAGAGCTGTACGGCTCTGCTTTTTTTATGCCCTAATTTCAGGGCATTTTTTATTTTTCTAAAAAAATTTAATTTTTTTAGAAAAATAAGGGTGCAAAACTCGAAAAATTGCGGATTAAATATAGAGGAATATTTTTAATGATTGGAGTTAAATGATGTGTATTCGTGCAAGAGATTCTCCTTAGGAATTTCCCAACTTTTCTATCAAAACAAATGAAGGAGAGTTTTATGAAAAAATTAAGAAAGCTAAAATCAGCTGTCGCAGCAGTTTTTAAGCCTAAAAAGCTGACATCATTAGCAGTTGCGTTTGCAACCGTATTTGCTATGCTGCCTATTGCAAGCGTTTCTGCAGGAGCATATTCATATACGGGACTTGATGAAATCGGCGGCAAGGTATTGATTCAATCTTCGGAAAATGCGTTAGTACTTATTGACAACGGAAGTGCAGGCAAACTTGACGCATATAAATTCCTAATCAACGGTGAGGTCGGTTATTGTATTGACCCGCAGTTACCTGCACAAAAGACTTCCGGCAAAACTATGGAGTTTTCGCAGTTTTCAGGTGAAACAGGCAAGGAGGTAATTAAACTTGACCCTTATACCACAAACCAAAAGGAAAAGGCATTAATTGCCGGTTTATCTGTTTTCTACGGTGGATACGGTGATTATTTCAGCACATTTTCAAACGGCGGTAAAACTGCAAAGTCAATAATGGACAGCTATATTAATGGTGTGTATTCTTCCGATTTTAAGCATTTGAGTAATGCTGATGACAAGTATTATTATTTGAGTCATTATGCCGAATCTCAACTATATCACGAGCTTGTCGGTGACAGCACAAACTGGAAAACTTGGAGCAGTTATAAAGACATCAACACAATGATAAACGGACTTGTTGAATTTGCAAATAATATAGCAAAATCAACAGGTGACTATTCGGCAATTTTGAGAAGCTGTCAGATGAATAATTATTATATCTGTCAGCCAAAAGGTAAAGACGGTACTTTTTGTCAGCACTTAATTGTCAGAATACCAAAGAAAGCAAAACTTGCACTTCAAAAGTCGGGCACAAGTGATGAAATCAAAAATCTTACCGAACAAACTAAAGATAAAGATTATCTTAATTTTGCAGGTGCACAGTACACTATTTATAATAAGTCCGACAAAAAGATAGTTGCAGTTGCAGAGCTTAATAAAAACGGTAATATTGCTAAAATTTTATATTCGTATTCTAACAGTGAGTGGATAACCAAGAATTATTTTGAGCTTGATGCAGGAGATTATGTACTGAAAGAAACAAAAGCACCGAACAACGGTAAATATTATGCCATTGACGATGCAGAGTACTCTATCACCATTACATCTGATGATTGCAAGCAAGAAAAAACACTTGATGTGTTAAATGTAAGCGATACAGAAAGAGTAAGACTAAACCTAAAAAAAGAAAGTGCTAATCCTGATTTAACGGATAATAATTCTTGTTATGACTTAGACGGTGCACTGTTTGCCGTTTTTAGCAATCAAAAAAGTGCTTATGATTATATTGCCGATAATAGCAAGAAAAACAATATTGTAAGATACTTTATTACCGACAGTAAGGGCAATTGCAAAGCAATTTCTGCTGACGGTAATAGTTGGGACTACAGTACAAGCTCTGAGCTTTATAAATTTACTTACAGTAAGTCTTTATATGCTGTTGAAATCGAAGCACCTAATGGATTTAAGAAGTACAACAAAGCCGTTAATCTTACATTAACGAGTGAAACCTATGGTGGCTATGCTGTATTGTCGGCAACAATAGTTGATGAACCAATGAATGACCCGGTATATATTTTGCTTCATAAAAAAGATGAATTAACCGGTCAATACACAAATATGGAAAACGCAGAGTTTACTGTATCTTACTATAAAGGTTACTACTATTCCGAACAGGAGTTAAGCGATAAAACTCCCGAAAGGCAATGGGTATTAAAAACTGATAGCAGAGGATATACATATTTAGATGAAGCTCATCGTGCTGATAGCGACTTTGGTGAACCGTTTTACTTAACAAGTGACGAAAATCCTAACCCGGCTATACCGCTCGGTACAGTTACAATTCAGGAAACTAAAGCTCCGCAAGGCTTTAAACTAAACTCTGAATTATTTATCAGACAAATAAAAATTGATGAGCTTACAGGTTCTGTAATGACTTTTAACGAAATTGAAGTCCCCGAACCTCGTGATACAGGATTTGGTAACCTTAGCATTTACAAGACGGCAGATGACAGTAAGCATTCTAACAATACAGCAAAAAATGTGTGGTTTAGAATAACCTCTGATGATGGCATTACAGACGAATATATTGCTACAACTGCAAAAGGTCTTGACGGTGTAGCTACACTTAAAAAATTGCCTGTTTATAAGTTGAGCGGTGAATATGTTTATTACACAATAAGTGAGTTAGGCTACAAAAATTCTGACGGCACTTATTCTGTTCCTGACCGATATGTTGCTCCAACATCAAAAACTATTACCCTTAAAGCAAATGTAACACTTACATTTACATTTGCTAACAGACTTGCTACAGGTACTTTAAGACTTACTAAAACAGACAGTTCTGACACTCTTATAGACGGCTCCGGTTGGAAACTTTATAAAGCTGACGGCACAGCTGTTGAATGCAGCAAAAACAGTAACGGTAAATATTCGTATAAATCCACCGGTGCGAGTGCAATTGACTGCATAGCGACAAATGGCAGTTTGACCATTGATAAGCTCCCGGTCGGTGATTATTACTTAGTCGAAAGCATAACACCAACAGGATATATGCCATATGGTAAAAAGTTAGAATTTAAAATTTCTGCAAACGCAGAAACTCCGCTTTTAATTCAGTTTACCGTAAAAGATAACAAGACAATGTTGTCTGAAACAGGTGGAGTCGGCAGAGCACCGCTTTACTATATAGGCATAGCATTGGCACTTATATCAACATTTTTTATTACTAAAGCAAAAAACAGAAAGGAAAATCAGTATGAAATCAAAAAATAATGTATTTAAAATTTTTACTGCAATGGCAGTTGCTGTTTTGATGATTATGTCGGCAATTCCATTTGCATCAGCCGCAACTAATAACAATTTACTTGACACTACTAAAAAAGTATCGATTACTACAAAATGTGCAAAGCCGGGATATACCTTTACTGTGTATAAAGTTGCTGAACTAAAAACAACCGAAAATCCATATCAGACAGGCTATACTTCGCTCGTTCCGTCAATTTCAGAAGATATATTGAAAGGTAAATCATCAGTTGTATTGGCAGCTCTTGACGGTATCGCAACAATGCCTTCAACTGCTTCTGTTGTAGGTACATTTACTACATCAGCAACTTCTGTTACAAAAACATTCTCAGGACTTGCTCAGGGAATGTACTATATCAAGGCAACAAACTATCCTGCTGGCGTAAAAAGTGTTACAAACAGCGTAATAGCACTTCCGTATTATAACAACGGTTGGGTATATACATATAAAGCTATTGACCTTGCAACTAAGGTTAATGACGGTGATGTAGTTACCGGAAAGACAATCACAAACAGCACTAAGGACAACGCAAACTATACCGATGTTTCACTCGGTGATACAGTAAACTTCGAGATTAAGTCATCAACAGCCGGATCATCTACTATGAAGCTCAAGTCTTACAGCGTGTATGACGAAATGTCAGCAGGACTTACTCTTGATAAAGACAGCGTAAAGGTTGCACTTCTAAACGCACAAGGCGGTAAAATTGCTGATCTTACAACATCTGATTATACACTTAATGTAACTTCTGAAGTTGACGGTAAAGCTACTACATTTAATGTAGCAATTACAAATGCTTATCTTCAGAAAAATGACTTTTATGCAAGAAATGCTGCATATACATCTGTCACCTACTCTGCAAAACTCAATAAGTATGCAGTTGTCGGTAAAGCCGGTAACCCTAATACCGAAACAAAACTTGTGTATGCTAACAAAAACGGTGTTGAGTCAGAAGTAAACGGTAATACAGTTTATGTTTACACATTTGCAGTAACAGTAAATAAAACAGATACTAGTGGCAATCCCCTTGAAGGGGCAGGATTCGATCTTTTTGTATCGGAAGAAGATGGAAATGCCCTCACAAATGAGATTGCAACCGGCGTATCTGATAAGACAGGTAAAGTTACTTTCTATAACTCCAACAAAGAAGAAATCAAGCTTGCAAGCGGTAAATATTATATTGTCGAAACAAAAGCTCCTACAGGCTACAACATCTATGGTAAAGTTATTCCTATTACAATTGATGTAACTTATGGAGCTGCATTTACTGATGGTTCATATATTACTAATTGTCCGACGGACGGCACAGTTAGTATTGATGTTAAAGATACAAGACTTTTTTTCCCACAGACAGGCGGTGCAGGTACTGCAATGTTCTATGTTATTGGTTCTGCACTTGCAATTAGTGGCATAGTTATTTTAGCTACTCGCCGTAAAGTTAAAGCATAAAAATATAAGGAGAAAAGTACCATATGAAAAGAAGCAAATTATTTTTGGTTATTGGAATCGCATTTATGGTTTTATCTGTTTCTATGGTACTTTATCCTACTATATCCAATGCTATTAACAGCTTATTTTCAATCACAGTTATAAAAGATTATACAAAATATTCAGACACTATTTCGGCAACTGACCGGCTTTCGCTGTTATCAGTTGCCGAAAAATATAACAAAACTTTGCGTGATACAGTAAGTACATTTTCATATTCAACAGATAGTCTTGTTGACAGTTATGATAATGCATTGAATTTTGAAGATGGACTTATAGGATATATCGAAATTAAGAAAATCAATGTAAAACTGCCTATATACCACGGTAGTGATCCTGATGTGCTTAAAAAAGGTGTTGCTCACATACCTAATAGTGCTTTGCCTACGGGTGGTATTGGCAACAATACTGTTTTATCAGCACACACAGGCTATCCAACGCAGGTCTTTTTTGATAATCTGACTGAGCTTACAGTCGGTGACACTATTAACATCTATGTGCTTGATAATACACTTACATACAAAATAACAGCAAAAAACATTGTTGAACCTGACGATACATCTCTATTAAATGCAGATGATACAAAAGACTTGCTGAGCTTAATAACTTGTTATCCTTACGGTGTTAACAGTCACAGACTTATTGTAACCGCTGAAAGAGTTATAGTGTCGTCAACACAAGATGAAGCAATAGAAAGCACAAAATCAGAAAGCGAAAATAGTTTTGAAATTATAATATCTGCAATAATTGTATTTCCTACTGCAGCCATAATTGTAACTATTGCGAGAAAAAGGAGGAAAAAATATGCCCGATAAAGATAGAGCGGTTGCTATAACTATTGATAAGTCACTTATTCAAGAGGAAACCGAGGAAGAAATTAAGACAAGAGTTCCCGGCACATTTAGCGATAATATACGCTTCTTGTGGATAAAAAAAGATAACTGTGAGGAGATAAATAATGCTAAGACAATATTAACCTCACTCAATGAAAACAGTACTTATATGCTATATGACCGGTTCGGGAATATAGCCGAAAATATATCCGGAAAGCAACTATATGAAGCTCACTACGATCCGGTATCCGAAAAAAATATATCCGATAAAGATAGAGTTACACTTGTTCAAGATATGAACACTTTAGGTTATGAATTCGTGCAGGTTGAAGGTTATTCGGATGATTTCCTTATGTGGAAATCAAAAGGTGAAGTCGATACAAAAAATGCTTTTGGCTTTGATGGGTGGGAAGCTGTGAGAGAATTTGTCAATAATGTACATACTCTGATGAACAATTATACTGTTCAAGTATTACAAGACAGGATAAATAAAGATTACAGCGTAATTGACTATGGCTCATTTGATGATAGAGAAATTCAGACAGCAATTAAGAATTACTCGCAACAAAAAGCTAAAAATAATGACATCACATATACCAAAGTCCAAACTGAATATGATAAATCAGAGCCGGATAACAGTATCAATATAGAAAATCCGATACTTGCATCCTTTTATGATAAGTACAATCAGAGAATTGCAAAATTTGAGGATAAAAATACAAATCTCAATGTCAAAATCAACAAACTCAATCATAAGATTACTAAGGCAACAGAGTTTGTTGAGGTTATCTCGGCTCTTGAACAGGTTATTCCTAAACCTATTTTTACTGTATTAAATCTTATTTCTCAAGAGAAACAAGAAAAAATTGCGAATATGCAATCAAAACTATCTAAACACGAAAGCCGTATTGCTGATAACAATAAGAAAATTCATAAGTATGAAAGTAAGATTACTTTATGTAAAAAAATTAATACATTTCTCACTAATATGAAAACGCAAGACGGCAGAAAAGAAAACTTTATCAACGGTGTTCAGGAATTCAGAAGTATTGCAATCCGAAATGCTTCTGAAAAATTTGATGTAACTCAGGAAAAACTCAATAAAGCTATGTCTGAATACGGTAAAACACATTTTGCATCTGAAAAGCTAAAGCTTCAAAAGCAAATTAATAATCTTGCAAATAAGAAGGACAAGCTTCGTGACAAACTGATTGCTCTTGATGCACTCGTTGATAAATTCGATACAATTAATAAAATGTCTGAACAAAAAATCGAAAATGTTATTGAGCAGAGTTGTGACAATATTGTATCTGACCTTACCGGCAAAAAAGCTGTAAAAGCAGAAACTGTTGTAAATGCTTGCAGTAAAGCTATTGACTCCGCAAGCATAGCTAAAGAAAAAGACAATTACCTAAAAAACGCAGAAATGTCTGTTGAAGATGATTATGACAGCATTGACGGAATCATAAACAACGGCAATAAACAGCAAGAATATGAAAAGCTGAAAAAGCCTGAACGCAAATCGCCACTGTCAAGGAGTCAACTCAAGAAAAATGCTGAAACAATTGCACATAATGAGCAACAGCAAAAAACTAACGATAAGACAAAAAACCACGGACAGGAAATATAAATACTGAGCCTTGTGCCGTAAATCGCACAAGGCTTTTGTTATAGAGGTAATAATATGATTGAATTATTTGGCAATTCTATTTGGAATAATAACACTCCAAACACCGATAAGAAAGTTATTATTGCAGATGAAAAAGAACTAAAGAAAATTGAGCAAAGCATAAATAATGCAGGATTCAATTACTGTGCTTACATACGAAAAGGCAATGCTTATATAGCTGTAAACAAAAACGATGTTGAAAACATACATAAACTTAATATTAATATAAAGGCTGTAAGCAACTCAAATAATAAGCCTTATAAACCAAACAAAATAATTGGAAATACACCATTTAAAAACATCAATAATAAATACTATCAAAAATATAGTGCTGACATTGCTTACGCTGTTGCTTATAGGCTTGATGAACTGAATATACCCTTTTCAGGTAAGCTGTACGATGTATATAACTCTGTTACAATTACCATTGACAAGGCTTATGTTGAACAAATTCAAAGTATAGCAAAAGAGATAACTGAACAGAGAAGTTTAATTACTAACAGTAACGGCAAAATTACAAATGCAATCAAAGATGCGGTTAAAAAACTTAATTATTCTGAAGAACAGCTTAAGTCAATAAATAAAGCAGAAAATCTTTTATTAGACAGAATTGATGATGAAAATTTATTATCTGCTTTTGATGCAATGTTTGAAGGCACTAACAAATATAGTGCTGATGACATAGCTAAATTATCCGATGAGTTTGTAAAAATCTTTGAAAACTTACACGGATTAGAATGTGTATTTGCAAGCAGAAATGATTTTAATGGTCTGAAAAAAGAGTTTGACAAAAATATCTTGTTTGAAAAATATACTCAAGATAAAGGCTTTTCGTCAGAACAGGAAAAAGTAATTAAGAATATGATTGATAAAAACATGGACTCTGTTCTTGATATTCTTGATTTTACTTTTTCGGTTTCTGAAATGGAAGATATGTACTTAGCATATCAGCAAGGTGATTATGACAAATTAATTAACATTGTTGCAAATGTTAAGAATACAACAAGAATTGAGATTGAAGGCGAAATTGAAAGTGGTACATATATTACAACTATTCCCGATTATGACAGTCTTAACAGAGAGTTATTCTATCACAATCCTGATACAGAAAGGATAACGCATATATATTTTAATCCTGATTCTGTTTCAGGTGGTCAATTCGTAATATCTGATATTAACTACGACCAAATTGTAAGTGCTGTTGAAAAATACTCAAATGATCCCGAAGCCTTTTTTGATTATCTTGATTCTGTAAGTAATCAAACACTTGCTGATGTTGGTAGTGATTATTTTCGTGATACATACGAAGAATTTTATAGTAATGAACATATAGCCGAAGGCTTTTCTAAAGAAGTAATAGAACAGCTTACTAATATTGCTACAGTAAATGCAAGCTTGCGTAACAAAGCACAGGAAGTTGCAAAGCAAAATAATTTGCCTTTTTCCGATAAATTCAGTAAGGGTGCGGAAGATGATTTCGATACGGCAGTTTATGACGGAAGTATGTCAGCTGATGATTATGAAAAATTACAGCAAGCTGACATCGAACCAAAAGCCGACCGTCCGACAATCACTTGCGACTGGAGCGAACATTCTGCGTTTGAAGATGGCAAGACTTATTCGGTAGCGGATTTTGACAGAATAATGAAATCAGCTGATGACGAATGGGTTGAGCAAAGACAGCTTGAAATTGAGGAATACGGCAGCGAAAATGCGGTTGCAGAAGCATACAGAAACGGTGAACTTGATGATGTTCATTTAGGATATGCGAAAACTAAATTTATAATCAATATGCCTAACGGAACTCAGTATACCGAGCGACAGGATATTGGGGACGGCATAGGTGGAGTTATCGATTTTTTGAAACAGTATCCACAGTATAGCGGTGTTGTGAAAGTGCTTGAAGCTGATATAGAATTTGACAAAAATGACGGAAAATCAGTAGGATTGGTTGAAACAAAAGAAATATACAATGCAACCGAAGCGAAAGGCATTGATGTTGAAAATACTGAAACACAATACTTTGCAGAAATAAACAACCTCCAAAAAGGAGATGTAATCTATATTGATGAAACAGAATTTGCAGTTGAAACTATTGGAAACTTTGATATACAACTTCGTGACTTATCTTCTTCATTCCCTGTTTTCAGAGCTGAAAGTAAAGAAAATCTCAATAGACTTTTAGCATCTAAGACTGCTTATTTTCCTGCCAAGACTCAAGATGAAAATGAAGTTACCCAAAACATAGAAACAGAACAGCCTACACTGTTTGATTTTGATAACGGCGATACTCTATTCTCTGATGCAGCACATACAACTGTGTACAAAGGCAAAAATTATGTAATGGAAGATAGAGAAACTGTTACAGGAGCAAAGACAAAGTTTAAAAATAATATAACAGCAATCAGAATATTAAAAACTCTTGAAAGTGAAAATCGTAAAGCAACTGTTGCAGAGCAAAGGCAACTTTCCCTTTATACCGGTTGGGGTGGTCTTGCAAATGCTTTTGAGCCTGACAATGATAAATGGAAAAATGAGTATTTAGAACTAAAAAATCTGCTTACTGATGATGAATATACTGCTGCAAGGTCATCAGTACTTGATGCATTTTATACAGACAGCACAATAATTGACAGTATATACAAGGTTATTCAAAATGCAGGACTTGAAAGCGGAAATATTCTCGAGCCTGCTATGGGCATTGGCAATTTCTTTGGTCGCTTGCCTGCAGATTTAAGAGGTAAAGTAAATCTGTACGGTGTTGAAAAAGACAGCTTGTCAGGAAGAATAGCTCAAAAGCTATATCCGCAAGCTAATATCACTATTGACGAATTTGAAAACACTCATTTCAATGACAACAGCTTCGATGTTGCAATCGGTAATATTCCATTTGGAGATTTTGGAGTAAATGATAAAAAGTATAACTCTCAAAACCTAAAAATTCACGATTATTTCTTTTTGAAATCACTTGATAAAGTGCGTGACGGTGGTATCATTGCTTTCGTAACCTCTAAAGGTACGCTTGATAAGAAGGACAGCTCATTTCGCAGAGAGTTAGCAAATAGAGCGGATTTAGTTGGAGCAATCAGATTACCAAATAATGCTTTTAAGTCTGCCGGTACAGAAGTTACATCAGATATTATATTCCTAAAAAAGCGTTCTGAACCGCCCATAGTAGAACCAACTTGGGTAAGCATAGGTCAGACAGCTGACGGATTGCCTGTAAACAATTATTTTGTAAAACACCCTGAAATGGTGCTTGGTGAAATTGTTGAGGGTAATAAAATGTACGGTAGAACAGACGATACAATGTGTGTGCCATTCGATGACGGAAGAACGCTATCAGATTTACTTGCAATAGCAGTTAATAATATCAGCTTTACTTATACACCGCATAAAGATAAGCTAATACCATTGGCTGAAAAGTCTGATGAAATTATATTACCTCAGGGTATTCGTGCCGAAAGTTATTTTAAGAGCAATAATGATATTTATTTTTATGGCAGTAATGGAGAAGGAGATTTATTTACTATTCCCGGTTCTGAATTACTTGATAAAAAGTACACTGCTAAAAATATAAATCGTATTTCTGATTTTATTGAATTGAGAGATACATTGCGTGAACTACTTGATGTACAGCAATATGAAAATAACGATGATAAAGTAGCTCAACTACAGTCAAAGCTCAATACACTTTACGATGATTATTATATAAAATACGGTCTTTTGCATAGTAATTATAATCGTAATATTATTGGCTTTGATGGTGCTTATCAACTTGTAGCATCACTTGAAAAAAGCTACGACAAATCTAAATTAATTGAGAAGTCAGATATATTTACTCAGCGTGTAAATGTTCCTAAGCCAACAATAGAACATATTGATACTGCAGAAGAAGCTCTTGCTATATCTATTGCAGAAAAAGGTGTCATTGATTTTGCTTATATGAGTAAGTTAACTGACATACCGGAAGAAAATCTGAAAGCAAATCTCTGTGCAAACGGCGAAATTTTTCCTGTTCCTGAGTTGTCAAGTGAAGATAACATTGTATATCAGACTGCATCCGAATATTTATCAGGAGATATTTACGCAAAACTTGATATGGCTAATTTAAGTGCAAGAGATAATGATATTTATCGTTCAAATATAATTGCACTTGAGAAAGCAAAGCCAAAACCATTAAAAGCCGCTGACATTGATGTAAGTATCGGTGCAACCTGGATATCTCCAAAGTATTATGAACAATTTATGTATGAGATTTTTAAGACACCTGAAGAAAATCGTTCAGATTATGCACCTAAATATTATTGGCAAAAAGATGGTAAGAAGATTGAAGTAGAATATTCAGCTTATTCCGGCAGATGGAGCATTAGTAATAAATCTATTGACAAGTCTGTCACCGTAACTAAAACTTATGGTGCACACGGATATTCGAGTTATGCTATATTTCAATCAGCATTAAATCTCACTGAACCAAAGGTATATAAAATTAAACTCGATGAATTTGGAATACCGGTATTTGATAAAAATCATAAACCGGTAAGTGAGCTTGATGTACCCGCAACGCAAGTAGTTCAGCAAAAAGCAAATGCAATCCGCAGAGAATTTAAAAATTGGCTTTTCAAAGATGCAGACAGACGAAAAGATATTATTGATACATATAACCGAATTTTTAATTGTATCAAACCTCGTGAATATGATGGTTCACATCTTACTTTTCCGGGTATGAATTCAAACATCGAACTACACGAACATCAGAAAAATGCTATTGCTCATGCTATATTTGGTGGTAACACACTATTTGCACATAGCGTTGGTGCCGGCAAAACTTTTGAGATGATAGCTACAGCAATGGAATGTAAAAGACTTGGTATGTGCCATAAATCACTTTTTGCAGTTCCAAATCATTTGACTGAACAAGTCGGTGATGATTTTTTAAAGTTGTATCCTAATGCAAATATTCTTGTTGCAACTAAGGAAGATTTTAAAGCAGATAATCGAAAAAAACTTATGAGTAAGATTGCTACGGGAAATTATGATGCTGTTATTATCGGACATACACAGCTTAAAATGTTGCCGTTATCGCCTGAAAGGCAACAAGCAATTTATCAAGAGCAGATTGATAATATAATCAAAGGTATTGCAGAGTTAAAGGCACAGGATGGCAGTAATTTTAAAATCAAAGATATGGAGCGTACTAAGAAAAATCTTGAAAAGCAACTTGCAAAATTACAATCAGCTAAAAAGGATAATTCCATATATTTTGAAGAACTTGGTATCGACAAGTTGTTTGTTGATGAAGCACACGAATTTAAAAACCTATTTTGTACTACAAAATTGCAGAATGTGTCGGGTATATCTTCGAGAGCATCACAAAGGGCAACAGAACTTTTTGCAAAGTGTCGTTACCTTGACGAAAAAACCGGTGGAAGGGGTGTAGTTTTTGCTACCGGTACACCGATTTCAAATAGTGTAACTGAGTTACATACTATGATGAGATACCTTAATTATGATTTTCTTGCAAATCATAATAATATGCAAAACTTTGATAATTGGGTATCAACATTTGGTGTTCAGAAAAAAGAATATGAACTTGCTCCTGCCGGCAATAAGTTTAAAGAACGCACCCGTATTGCAGAGTATTCAAATTTGCCTGAATTAATGTCTATGTTTAAATTAATTGCAGATGTACGCACATCGGATACATTAAATCTTAATGTACCTGACTGCGAAATGCACATATTAGATGTTGAGCCGACTGAATTGCAGAAAGAGCTTGTTGATGAATTATCTGATAGAGCAGATGATGTTAATGTAGGAAAAGTTGATCCATCTGAGGATAATATGCTGAAAATAACCGGTGATGGAAGAAAGTTGGGACTTGACCCTCGTTTAATTGATCCGGAATTTGAAGATAATCCGGGTACAAAACTGAATGTATGTGTCAATAAAGTTTTTGAAATCTATGAGAAAACTTCGGATAAAAAGCTAACACAAATCGTATTTTGTGATTTAGGTGTTCCGGGTAAAAATGTATCCGCCGATACAGATGGTAAAGATGATGATACAAAGAGCGTTTCTGAAATTGATTCACTTGAAGAAACAGGTAAATTCTGCGTGTATGATGATATTAAATCTAAGTTGATTGCTAAAGGTGTTCCTGCAGAAGAAATTGCCTTTATCCACGATGCCAAAAACGAAAAGCAAAAATCAGAACTGTTTGCAAAAGTAAGAAGTGGTGAGGTTCGTGTGCTTTTAGGTTCTACCGGTAAAATGGGTACAGGAACAAATGTGCAGGATAGAATCATTGCCCTGCACGACTTAGATGTACCGTGGCGTCCATCAGACCTTGAACAAAGGAGAGGAAGAATGGTAAGACAAGGCAACATTAATAAAAAAGTACACCTTTATCGTTATGTTACTAAAGGCACTTTTGATGCTTATTCATATCAATTACTTGAGAAGAAACAAAAGTTTATTAGCCAAATTATGACATCAAAAGCTCCTGCAAGAAAATGTAGTGATGTTGACCAGGCTTCATTATCTTATTCAGAAATTAAAGCTCTTTGTACCGGTGATGAGCGTATTAGAGAGAAGCTTACCCTTGAAAACAGAGTAAAAGAACTTACAGCGTATAAGTCTGAATATGATAATACCCGCTATGAACTTGAAGATAAAGTAAATGCTTATCCTGAGCAAAGGAAAAAATTGTTATGTAAGATTGGTAATATTCAAAAAGATATTGATAAGTTAAGTACATTACCTAAAGATGAAGAAGGTTTGTTAATTCCCACTTATAATTTTGGAGATACTTCTTATTCTAATTCAGAAGAAGATAAAAAATCTGCGGCTAAAGCACTCGGTTCTTTTGTAGCGTTATCAAGACAACAAAGAAACAAAACCATTACAGTCGGTGATATATGTGGTTTCCCTATTGAGATTATAAACAAAGGTTTAGTACTTGATGATATTACGGCTACTTTAGGTGACGGAAAATATGTAACCGGTTTTGGCAGTCTTAACTCTCACAATCTGTTCAAACTTGAAAATTTGTTTACAAAATTTAATGAGTTTCTTTCTAATGCTAAAAAAGAATTGAATCAACTTGATTATGATTATAAGTCGGCAACTGAAATGCTTGCAAAACCCTTTGAATTTGAACAGGAACTTACAGAAAAGACGAACAGATTAGCTGAATTAACCACAGCTTTGAATATTGACCTTGCTCAGCGACAGAATGTATCTTCAGAACGAAAAACTTGCTATTTTAGCAAGAACTCTATTTTGCACAGGACAAAAAATAAAATTGCTCCGGAACAAAATAAACCTGAAATAAAAAGGAGTGCACCTGAACTATGATAATTTACGCAAAAGGAGATATAACAAAGTTTGATGTAGATGCAATTGTAAATGCAGCCAACGGCTTTGGATATATGGGAGGTAAAAGATGTGTTACAGAACTACATAGAGGAGTTGCAGAGAGCATACAATTTGCATCTAAAGGAGCTGTTGAACAACTTGCAAGAGCAAAATGTAAAGTACAACCTCTTTTTAGCTATGCACCGGGAGATGTTTTTTTGACTAACGCACCTAACTTAAAGTGTAGAAAAATAATACACGCAGTTACTATGCGTACTCCAGGTAGCAAGGCAAAAATCAAAAATATAAAAAAGCTAATTCCTAAAATAAAAACAATAGCTGAAGATTTAAATATGGAATCAATAGCCATTCCATTACTTGGGTGTGGAACAGGTGGACTTGACAGAAAAACCGTTCAAAATTTATTAGCTCATAATCTTATAAGTGACAAAGTGACATTTTATATTGTTGATTTCTCTTAAAATAAGCTGTAAAACGATTTTTATAAAAACCTGACTAATTATATTCTTTTTTAGAACTGCCGTTAAAATCAATTTAAACGGCAGTTTTACTTTGTATTATACTTGCATTTTTAGCGTTTTTAGCATATAATAATATAAAAGATTATTTGTTTATAAAAGTAAGCGTGGTGATATTTATGATGTCAATTACAAGTACAAGGTATCTTTCTAATGTTGACTGGTTGCAGGATGTGGTTCAAGGAACGGATTTAATCCTGTGCGGAGTTTCGGCACTTGAGTATCTCGAACTATTTAATGGTTATGTTAATGAATCTAAGATACAGGTATATGCAAAAAATAAGGGGCAATTTGATAACATAGAATATCACATTGTCAATTCGTTTGACCACATAGAATATCTCAATTTTAACGGTGTTTTGTGTACTACTGTTAATCAGACTATAAATGATATGCTTGCTAATTATGATAACATAGATGAGCTTGCTTTTCTTGAAGCATTGAGTAATTATTATTTTGCAAATGATGAATCCTTTGATAATCTTAAAATTAAGCCTGAAAACCTAAATGTTTTTAACCAGGTAAAGCAAATAGCAATTGAATATTATTGCGAGGACTGAAAGGAGTATGTATATGAAAACTAATTATCTTGTAACTGCACAATGTGAAGTTTTGGTAGAATATGCAAATGCCGTTATGGCAAAGTATGAAAAGTATCTTCGCTCTGACTCAGCTTTAGATTGCATAAAAAAGATGTATAAGGATTTATGCTCATACAATACAAAGATAATTCTTTGTGATAACCAGTCTGAATTAGATAACCTATACAGCAATGTAAAAGAATATGAGTGGATAATTGAGCATATACCGTCAGCTATTTCCGTTGGAGCATTGGTATGAATTATACTAATGCTGAATTTGAATTAGCTTACGAAGAAATTTTAGAGCGTATTTTATTTGATAAAATTCCTGTACAAAATCCTATTGCCTACATTCTTGGTGGACAACCGGGAGCAGGAAAAACACAACTTCAGAAGAATATTCTTCGTAAAAACCAAAATGTCATTGCCATAAATGCCGATGCTTACCGTCAATCACACCCTCGTTTTGATAACATACAGGATGAATTCGGTGATGACTCTCCAAAATATACACAGCCTTTCATCAATGAAGTTGTTGAAAGGCTTATTTCAGATTTAAGTGATATGAAATATAATCTGATTATTGAAGGAACATTGAGAACAGCTGATGTTCCGCTCAATACTTGTCATTTGTTGAAGAATAAGAATTATAAAGTTGAATTACATTTAATTTCAGTAAAAAAGGATATCTCTTACGAAAGCACCATACTAAGATATGAAAATAATATTAGATTTGGTATGATACCACGAGCTACCGCTAAAGAACACCACGATAAAGTGGTTGATGCAATTTGTGATAACTTGGATATAATTTACAAAGAAAACATTTTTGATGATATAAAACTTTATGACAGAGAAGGAAATAATCTATATAGTATCAAAGACGGAATATCTCCCGTACCGGTTGAAAAAGGCAAGTTGTTCGGGGTGTGGTCTGAAGATGAAATCAGTTCATACAAGGAAATAATTGATACAGTAATTTTTCTTAAACAAGCAAGGAAAGCACCCGATTTAGCACAATACATATTAGAATCATCAAAAAGATTTTCTAATGCACAATCTAATTCAAAAACAGCTTCACGAAAAATTCCTTTATCAAGGAATCAGATCAATCATAACGCAAAAATCATATCAAATACACAAGAAAATCAATCACAACATAACAAAGACAAAAATAAAGACAGATAATACCTTGTAGCGGTGTTATCTGTCTTTTTAATTGTAACTGGAGTAGAGCTATTGTTTTCTATGTCAATTTTATTTTACTGCAATTTGCGATTATTGCAAACTATTAAATCAACAAATTCTAATGTTATGAAAGCAAATACACTCCAAATAATTAGGTACAAAACTATAAAATAATTACTGAATATTTCTTGTTGTTTTATTAATTTATCAATTTTATTACCTTCTGAAAGAATTTTAACATCTTTGATTTTACTATTTTCTATTTGAATATAAACAGTTCCATCAAATTCAGCAGGTGCAGTTGTTATCTCGTTTTTTATTGGTGCATTTTCACTATATATTTCATTATAATCTAAAAATGAAGTGATAAATTTTGAATTTAGAAAATCTTCTAATGCGGATTGTTTTATTGTCGTGTTATTTCCTAAAAAACTATATGTTTCCGAATAGTATGTTTTTTCATAAAAAAGTGTGTTATTCCTTCTTCCAACTGTAAATTTTTTTACTTTAACATAAGAAAAAAGATAATTTATTCTATCGTCGTTATTAAAAGTATCTGATAAAAAATCATTGTATTTTATAGGATCAAGAGCCTTAATAGTTCCTGTAGCTAATATTGTTGCATTAGATTTTTCTAATGCTTTTGAAAAATCTGATGCATTATTAATTTGTTCAGCATTTTTATAATTATCGTAGTTATTATCAATTTGTTCTTGCAAAAACAAGTAAAAAAACACACCTATTATGCAAATAAATATTAAATAGCAGATGCATATTTTTCGATTTCTAATTATTAAATTTTCCTTTATCATAAATTATTCTTCTTTCAAAATCTATTATAATTTTAGTAATAAATTTATTTTATACAATTTTTATATTTTTTGCAATACTAAATTTAATACTACAAATCAGTATTAAAAACATTACATTGGATAATGGTATACCTATAACAATATAAATACAAATAGAACACAGTTATATAAAAATATATTCGTGATTTTTAATCATTGAAAAATCCACCAAGCGTAAACACTCATATTCTTTAACAATGAGCTTTGAGGGATTGCTATTTGCTAAGTCAATTGAAGTAATAGCTCCGTCTTTTCTTTTATCTTCAACTCTTGCACTGTGTACCTCAGTTTTATTAGTAGTATATACATACGATTCTTCATTGTTGTCGCTGATAACTTTTTTGAATTCTGTTATTTCATATGTTGTACTTTTTTTGTCACTAATAGCAATAGGTGGTATATATTCACTTGCAAGTAATGAAAAAAACATTATAACACATATTACCATTAGAGTAATTAGAGTTCCAGTACTCACATCACCATATCTTTTAATATTTATTGCTATCACTAACAGTATAACAGGTATTATAGCAATGCCTAACCAAATCATTATAACTCCTCCTTATAATTTTAATAGTTTAAATTATATATGTAATTCATATCTGCTTTTTCGGAAATCCCGTCAACCCTGCCTGTCCACGAATACTGATGAATATCAACAAATGACGGAAGCTCATTGTACGAATTATTTGGTGTTGCCATCCAAATTAAATATTTGCTTGCAAGCTCATCAGGATAAGCACTGTCAACAAGCATTGATTTTGCACTATACATTCCAACATCAAATCCATAACCCTTTATTCCGTCACAAAAGGTTGAAATAATATCAGTCAATGTTCTGCGTGGCAAAACAGCCTGTCTGTATTCTTCTACATCAAGGAAAACCGGCAAGTCAAACTCTTTGCCCCTAATGGTCTTCATACAATTCCTGACTTCGGCTTTTGCAGCGTCAATAGTAGTAGCATAACTGTACCAATATGCTCCAACATTTAAACCTGCGTTTTTTGCTTGACGATAATACTCGTTAAATTTATTATCTTCTTGATTATCGTCTTTACCGTAACCGGCTCTGAGAATTACACAAGTAACACCTGACTTTTTTACTTTATTGAAATCAATATCACCGTTCCACTCCGATAAATCAACACACCTTGCTTTTTCAACTTTGATTTTTGCTGTTACAGTTTCCCTGCACTGCTTAACAGTAACAGTTGCGTTGCCAACTTTATTAGCCTTAATTTTTACTGAGTGCTTGTCCGTTGCAACTATTTTTGCAACTGAGCTGTCAGAAGATGAGTAGGTGATCTCATTTACATTATTATTTGTATCAACACTTACAGTAAAAGTATCGCCGACATTTTTTTTATACTCTGTACAGGATATATTAATCTGCGTATTGTTCTCAAGGCTGCTTTTGCTTATCTCAATCTGCAGATAAGATACATCGTTTACATCAAGCTTACCGTCATTGTTTAAATCATAGTCTGTATTATCACTGAAATTAGATATTTCGTTCTGCAAAAATGTAACATCGTTTACATTCACAGTGTTGTCGTTGTTGATATCAAAGCCGGCGGCAAATACAGATGTGCTGTAACAGATGACCAACAATATTGCTGTTGCTGTAATCAGCAATTTCTTGAATAGCTTATTCATTTTTCGTTCCTCTTTCTTTTCTCTAACTTAATCGTCAGTAAAAAATATTATAATTGCGGTTATGAACCATAAACCTGCATAAATCAGTGTATGTGACAACACATACCACCAGCTCCAATTAATTACATTAAGCAACTTTAATCCAATAAATACAATTTGCACTAATACCACAAGCACTGATATACAGCCAATGTTTGAAGATGAATTATCGTTCATTTTTTCACTTCCGATCGTTTATTTGTATTATTGGGGTTTGAAGGTCATAGCAGAGCAAGGTATTGAAGTCAACAGAAAAGTATCTTGCAAGCATTAGTATAGTTACATATGTCATTGTAGTAGTTCCCATTTCGTAGTTAGTATAGGTACTTCTATCGACTCCCAAATAGTCTGCAACTACTTTCTGACAAACACCTTTTTGATTTCGCAACTGTTTTAGTCTTTGTCCTATTTGCCCGTAAATAAAGCGTGATTTAATTCTATATCCCATAAGTAATATCTCTCCTATTGGTTATTTGAAATCTTAATTTTATAGCCTGCAAAAAAATTTATCCCACTCTAATAGCCGAAGATGTTATATATTTATTTTTTGTGTTTGTTCTTAGTATTGTTTATTCCATATCAATCGAAAAATCCGTTGTAATTGAACCTTCGGGAATATAAATTTTATACTTTTCTCCTGCTGTTGAAATTCTCAGTGACAAATTAGGTGTTAAAGTAAGCAAATTTTCGGTTGATTTTTCGTCAGCAGTTTTTACGATAGTATCAATGTGCGGAGTACCTTTAGTATAGATTATTTCGCAATCATCAACATTAATCTTGTTGACTTTGTAACTATCGCTATCAGTTTTATAGTAGTAATAATAGTATTGTTTGGCATTAATTTCGCCACACCCGATAAAGAATCCGCCTTCGGTATCACGATTGTCTTTAATATTAACAATGTTTTGACTGCTTTTAACTTCGTCTGAAAGTTTAATTTCATTTGTGTACTTAACAGATAAGATAATTGTTGATATACATACTATAATCAATAAAAATGATATTAATGATGTTAAGGTAATTGCAAGTTTAGCAAAACTACGGTTCGGATTTATAAATGATTTTGCAAATAAATATGCGAATAAAGACGCAGTTGCAAGTATAAAAGTAATTATAAATAACATTTCTGTCACTCCTTAGTAAATATTAAAAAAAACTCCAAAAGTATTGATTGTCATATTTGAAATCTTAATTTTATAGCCTGTAAGAAAAATTTATCCCACTCCGAATATCCGAAAATGTTATAGACATTATTCTTTTCTTGATGTTCTTCTGTGGGATAACCATTCCACAGTACAAACGCAAGCCTAATGGCTCTAACAGAACCACTTGTTTGCCAAGGCTGATTAAAATTTTCAGGGCAGATACAATTTGATTCAAAATCAAACATTTGACTTGCTTGAGCTTCGTCATAACAAGCAAGTGCAAGCAGATACATCACAGATATTGTATCAGCTCTTACTCGCTTGCATTTCTTAATCAGCTTGTGAAATAACTCTTCGTGCCTTTTGCTGTCAAAAATAATTTCCATTTTTCTCTCCCTCCTAATCCTCATTATTTAAAACTCCTTACATCTTTCAGTACTTAACAAGTATAATAATTATTACAATTTTCATATTAAACATTCAG